>ERZ1643251.225-NODE-225-length-96436-cov-6.660130_pt1 | contig 96436 bp, 84 predicted proteins | sample MGYA00579261_ERZ1643251 | MGnify/ENA primary metagenome ERZ1643251 (study PRJEB29033, sample SAMEA4952267) | chicken gut metagenome | biome: Broiler Chicken; feature: Gastrointestinal Tract; material: Caecum | place: Ireland | collected 2018 | study: Broiler... | reverse complement strand
TTTCTCTGCCCCCCCCCCCTTCACATTTGACTTTGATACCCTATTATTCAAATTGTCCATCTCCTTCCAAAATTAAATATATTTACCAATATATTGTATGAAAGACAAAAATAAAGAAAGGTAACTCTTAATAAGTTACCTTTCTTTAATTCTTAATCCAAAATTCTTATTTTTAGCCTAGTTCGTAATTCATCTAAGGTTGTATCTCCACCATCTGATACTGAACCATTATTTCCTGTTCCACCAGTTGAAACATCTATGATTACTTTTACATCTATGGTTTCATCAGTACCATATACATAGTCATAATAAATACTTGGTTGTGATACTTTTATATCAAAGCTATACTCTGTTTTATCCTTAGATGTTTCATAACTTTTATCAGTACCAAAATAGTTTGGTGTGTACCACTTGTTTCTTATAGTATTGAACTCTCCATTGTACTCCCTGTTTAATCCATGCTTTTGATTTTCTTCTAATGGATTATCTGATACTGGGTTCAAATCATCATGCCATGTACTACTTGAATCACCATTGTTATAAATATCAGTCACTGTATCTTCAAACTTTATTATCACACTGGAATCCTCAGTTGTTCCAGAAGCTTTAATATTATATTCACCCTGCTCTCCTGGCCTTACTATTGTCCTTAATGTAACTCCATCAGTTGAATTTGCTGAAGTTATATTTTGAGCACTTAAATTGTGATTTGTTCCATCTTCATAATCTATGGAACCTAATGTTCTTTCAACTGAGACTTCTAATCTTAGAACTTGCTCCCAACATGCATATAAGTTATTTATTCTCTCATATGTGTTAGTTGCTTTGTTTAAGGTGTTTATTGTACCTAACCTTGATGGATTGTAAACCGTGTAATCTTCTAATAAGTCACTTATATTAGTTGATGTTGACCATCCCACAAATCTCTCAGGTGTTCCATCTACATTTCTTAGTGAATATATGCTGTTGATACCATCAGCATCATAAGTTCCATAGGCATGTATCTTTCCAACCTGTGCTGTACTATTACCCGATTGACTTGATAATCCATCTAAAATATTAAATGTATAATCATATCTATCATTATATACTGTTGCAGTTAATACTATGCCACTTGGATACTCTCTGTCTTTGTACTTTCCTCCCTGAAGGTTAAACTTGATTGTTACTGGTCTTTCCCACAAAGCATAAATGTCAAATGTGGTATTGTTCACAGTAACATCTCTAAAGTTTATCCCAGACCACTCATTATTAAATGATGCTGACTTTTGATTGTTTGAGTTTCCCCAACCAATGAAATCAAATCCATCTTTAATGATTGAACCATCAGCTAATGTTATATCCTTTGTTCTTTCAAAGGTTATATCATTCAATGTAATTGGTTGGTCATACCTTATGTCATTGGTTGATTTTCCATCGCTACCTATTACTTCTTGATAATATGAATCTTTACCATTATAATCAAGAATATCTGTATCATTGCTGTTGAATCTAATGGAGTATCTTATTGGCTCCCATATTGCATACAGTGTAAACGTTCCACCATTTACTGAAGTAAAGTTTGGTTTACTCAATGTCTGTCCAGCACTATAGCTTGTTCCAGTACCATCAGACTTTGTATTCCATTCTTTAAATAAGTACCCTTTCTTATTAAATCCATTGTTTGATAATACTACAGTGGAATCGTATTTATGTGTTGTGTTATTAGTTGTTCCTGTATAATTTGTTGTTGCCCTATCTCCGTATATATTGTATGTCGTATTATTTCCATCATACCTAATGTAGTATGTATTTTTATTCCAATAGGGATAAAGATTTATCGTTGCATTATGTGTTGTGGTTAAGTTTTTCTGTCCTGGACTGTACTGAGTACCAGATGCTTCTCCATTAGTTCCTGGATTGCTATACCAGTTGGTGTTATTATTCCATCCTGTCAATGTATAAATATCAGTTACATTAGGTAATGTTGTATTATCATATGTAAACTGCTTTTCATAGTAACTACCTCTCCATACCCAGGATGAATCAGCCCTATTTGTTACTGCATGTGTTGCATCTACTGGTGTGTTTGTATACATCCTAACAGTGTATGTTATAGGTACAAAGTATCTATAAACTACTCTTTGTGATTGACTTACAACTATCTGTGAACAGCTTGAATAAATATATCCTGTATAGTATCTGTTCGGAGTTGTATCTGCTCCCCAGTCAGAGCCTCTTGCTATAGCCCCTGGAGCATAACTCTTTATTTCTGATTGAGTTCCTAATGTTGCCCCAGAGGCATTTCCAATTCTGTCTATACAAGTTACTCTAATGCCCCAAACTGCCGTTAATGTCGCATCCCCATTTCCAAAGGTGTATATGTTACTATTTTTATTATATGAACCTGCTCCGCTAAGACTCCATTCAATGAAGTCGTATCCACCTCTCGATGGAATTGGTACACTGTATGTTCCACCAGTACCTGCTATACGAATATCAGATGTTTTTCCATTTGGAAGTGTTCCACCATTAGCGTTTATGGTTAAAACCCATCCGACATATTCTATAACAATAAAACCCATTGCTGAATTTGTACCAGGTAGTCTATTTAACTCATCTTGGGATGGCCTTGTACCTGCACTGTGAGATATATTTGTAACTAAACTTGTATCTGCATAACTTGTGCCACCATATCCACCTTTATACGAGTGTCCTTCACAAGAACCTCCAAAGTACCCTCCACCGCCAGCTGCTATTCTAAACTTCCATCCATTCATTCCATGACCAGAAGCCACCAATTCATATTGATTTCTGTCTCTAACTGCTGCTGTCTCTGGAAGATTTATATAGGTATTCCAATCAATATTAAAGTATTTCCCACCATCTCCACCATTAGTTCCCTTATTAGGTCTATCGCCATCATCACCAGCTGCTCCACCGCCGCCAGCAACTATTAATCTGGTTGTTACTCCGTTTCTTACTAGTTTAACCTCTGAAGATGAACCACCAGATGATGATTCTCCACCATTATCTCCATGTGTTATTCCACCTTGTCCACCATTATACCAAATCTGCGATGCATCCTGGTTACCATTCATACCAGCCCAACATTCTATTATGTCTCCTTGGTAAAGGTATACACTTCCTCTTACTTTTCCTCCTTTACCTCCTTGCTGTGGATAATCATAGTAAACATCAGTCACACCGCCATTTGCACCGTATACTGTGAATGTATACCATCCATCTGAAGGTACTGTAAAATTATACTTCTGAGATGCATAGTAATCCTCTGATGCGTATCTATGGTCACCAGAATTATCCACATAATGGTAACCACTGTTTACAGGTGACACACAGAAGCTCATATTATGAGCTTCTACCTTTACTGTATTTGACATTACTCCAACAAATGCTGTTGTAACACCTATAATGGTTGCAGCTATTCTAGTTATAATGTGCTTATTCTTACTAGAATGTCTGCCCCCCCCCTATTTCTTATGACCATACCTTTCAATTCCATCACCTTTCCTCATAGTGTATTAAAAATTTTATAAAATTAAATTAATTTATCCCTTATGTTTATAATGATAGATAAAAAGAAAAGTGGCTCAGAGATGAGCCACTCCCCTTAATTTAAAACTCTTATTTTTAGTCTAGTTCTTAATTCATCTAATGTAGTATCCACATTATCTCCATCTTCACCACTGCCTCCACCGCTAATATCTTTATTTGTAACATCTATTATGACAGTAGCCTTTATAGTTTCATCTGTTCCGTAAACCCAATCATAAAATATGCTCTCTTGATTTATTATCATTCCAATGGTATATTGGGTCTTATCCTTTGATGTATCATAACTCTTATCTGTTCCAAAATAATTTGGTGTGTACCATTTATTTCTAATGTGATTTATTTCTCCAGTGTACAATCTGTTTAATCCATGCTTCTGGTCACTGTTCAATGGATGGTCAGCTATTGGATTAAGGTTGTCGTGCCACGTTGAAAATTCATCTCCATTATCATAAATATCTGTTACTGCACTGTCAAAAATAATTTGTGTAGTGGTATTGCTATTTGAACCAACTGTTCTAATATCATAATTTCCTTGTTCACCAGGTTTTATGATTGTTCTTAACACAACACCAGTAGAACTATTACTAGCTGTAATATTTCCAGCTTTTAAAATATGATTGTCACCATTCTCATATTCTAATTCACCTAGTGTTCTTCCTACACTTATTTCTGCTCTTAATACTTCTTCATATACTGCATAAACATCTTTAACACGCTTATAGGTATTATCATTGGTATCAAGTGTATTCATAGTGCTTAATCTTGATGGATTATAGACTATATAATCTCTCATTAAATCTTGAATACTACTTGTTGATGACCACCCCACAAATCTTACCAAACTTCCAGTGGAATCTCTCAATGCATAGAGACTATTTACTCCATCTGAATCATAAGTTCCATATGCATGTATACTTCCTATCTGAGCTGTGCTATTAGTCGATTGTCCTGCTAGACCATCTAATATGTTAAAGTTAAAATCATATCTGTCATTGTATACTTTAGCATTTATTATGACTCCATTTGGATACTCTCTGTCTTTATATTTTCCACCTTGTAGATTAAATCTTATTGCTAATGGTCTCTCCCATAATGCATAAATGTTTATGGTAGTTCCATTGGTGCTAACTCCATTAAAGTTGACTCCTGACCACTTATCAACAAAGGATGGACTCTTCTGACTTGAGCTTGTTCCCCAACCTATAAAGTCATAACCATCCTTTATTACTGAACTGTTTGATAATGTTATGTCTTTATTTCTATTAAACTTTGCATTGTTCAAAGTTATTGGCTGGTCATATCTTATATTGGTTGTCGCTTTTCCATCACTTCCAGTCACTTCCTGGCAATAGGAATCAGTTGCATTATAATTAAGTGTACTTGTATCATTACTATGGAACTGTATTGAATACCTTATAGGTTCCCATATTGCGTATAAGGTAAATGTTCCTCCATCTGTGGCTGTGAAATTAGGTTTATTTAGAACCTGTCCTGAACTGTAGGATGTACCTGAACCATCTGATTTGGTATTCCACTCCTTAAAGGTATATCCCTTCTTAGTAAATCCATTCTGAGCCAATGTTACAGATGAATCATACTTATGTGTTGTCTGGTTTGTGCTTTCACTATAACTGGTAGTTGTTCTATCACCGTATATGTTATATGTTGTATTGTTACCGTCATATTTTATATAGTATGTATTCTTATTCCAATATGGATATAAGTTTATTACCGAACCGTGTGATGTTGTTAAATTACCCTTACCACCACTGTACTGTGTTCCACTTGCTTGACCATTATTACCTGCATTGCTGTACCAATTAGTGTTACTATGCCATCCAGTTAATGTGTATGAACTGTCTACAGTTGGTAACTTTGTATCATCATAAGTAAACACTTTTTCATAATATGTGCTTTTATTAATCCATGTTGAATCTAATTTGCTCGCTACGTCATGTGTAGCATCTGTAGGAGTATTTTTATGAAGTCTTACTATATATGTTATTGGAACGAAGTACCTGTAAACCACATGCTGTGATGCACTCACTGTTATTGATGTACAATTAGAATAAATATATCCGGTATAATATTTATTAGGTGTTGTATCACTACCCCAATCTGAACCTTTTGCAGTTGCTCCAGGTGCATACTTCTTAGTTGCTGCTTGGGTTCCTAAAGTCTTACCGCTTGATGGAACTGTGTCAATACAAGTTACATCTATGTATGCTTCCACTAAGAATGTATATGTACCACCTAAATTTCCTGCTCCATCTACAGCTGCTACATGCACGTATCTATTAGTTGTAATTGCTCCTAAATTTAATTGATTACTAGTTGTATAGCTATGATTCTTATTTACTGTGCCAGATGAACTTCCATCTACATAGTAATAATATCCAACTACACCTGTCTTAACTACATCTGTTGTAGTATTCGATGTTTTTATTACAGTGCTTATATTGCCTAAATTGTATGCGTCTACTTTATGATAATATGTTGTTCCATTATCACTTGGCTTATTCCACTGTACTTTAGTATTTGATACTGTTCTATCAATTACAATACCATTGCTTGGTCTATTTGGAGCTGCTTTATCATATAAATAAACTCCATTTAGATATGTGCTGCTTTGTATCACATCGAATAGGTTTATCTTTGCATACCCATCATTGTTTCTTAATGCTCCAGCGCCAGTTGTTGTACTATAGTTTACTAATTTTGATGTGTTATAATAACTGGAGCCTCCACCACCAGTTGCATGGGAACCAGTAGCTGATCCTCCGCCATACCAGCCTCCACCACCGGAGTTTGGTCCGCTTCCTCCTTGACCAAAACTACCATTTCTTCCAGCTGATGTCTGTGTTCCACCTGTTCCTCTTGTATTGGAAGCTTCTCTGGAATCTGCTCCCTCTTCTCCAGTAAGACCTCCACCTCTTCCTATTTTATCCCTCAACCCTTCAGATGTATAATCCCAAGCACCACCGCCTGCTCCACCACCTGCGATGAGTAATACTTCATTTTTATGACTCTCAAAATTCTTTAACTCTCCACGGTTTGTTGTGGTTATAGATGTTGCTCCACCGGCACCACCTGAACCGCCTCTTTGTGCATCTCCACCGCCATTCCATCCACCTGGATGAATTACATAAGAATTATCATGTATTCCTGGCCTTGCTGTAGGCTCTCCTTTTCCACCAACTGCTATGTAAACCTTTTCACCTTTGTTTAGATATACTGCACCAGTTGCATATCCACCTGCTGAACCTCCACCACCTTGTCCATATGAACCGCCTGCACCAAATGTTTCTAATTTCCAATATGCTGAGAATGGAGCTGTGAACTCTTGCACCCCACCAGTATATTGATATAAATAAGAAGGTGAACTTCCATCGTTCTCAGCCAATGCCGCTGGATACCAATTCCTACCATCTGTACTCTGCCATACTTTATATTGTTTATTAGCTGAATCCGCGTCTGTATAAGTCAAATTATAGAGCTGTGAATTTCCCTGCTGTTCACTTACTAATGTGAATGGTGCTCTCCACTTTGCTCTTAATGTTAAATTTTGAAATCCAAATGTGTAACTTGTACCACCACTGTAACTTCCAAATTCTACTTCCCATCCTTCAAATGTGTATCCATCATATCCTACTGGATTTGGTATACTTACTACATCTCCTGCTGAATGATTTTCAGTAATTGTACCAGTTTTACCTTTCCATGTACCACCATTATTTGTTCTAATGGTCAGTACCACATTAACTGTACCAGAATATGTTATCTTTGCTTTACCATTGCCTCTGTTCTGACCATTGCTATTTGTTGTGTCGTAACAATCTCCTAAATATCCGGAACCTCCACCACCTATACGAGAGTATACTGTTGATGGTGTGGTCTTTCCACCATACCATCCGCCTCCACCCGCTCCGCTGTATCCATAGTTAAATGCTGTGGATGCACTTTGTCCTTGCCCAAAAGCGTATCCAGCAGTTGGACTACCACCAGTTGCATATGCATCTAAAATCCATCTTTTACTGGCTTCTACTGAATTTTCGATGAACTGTGAACCTGTACTGGATAACCCTCCGCCCTGTCCATTTAAACCTTCTGCTGAGCCTATTGCACCCCCATCTTTAGGTGCATAGGTTGTTCCTGGAACAATGCTATATTCATACATCATATAAGTATGGTCCCCAGGCTGTCCACCGCCACCACCTGCGACCATAATGACTTCGTCTCTATGACTACTAAAATTCTTTAATACACCCCTATTAGTTAAGGTGATTGATGTTGCTCCACCACCAGAACCAGCTGAATTTGATGAACTACCACCACCATTATAACCACCTGATGCTCCATTAGCTGATTGACTACCTGCGCCACCAACTACTATATAAATAGTTTGCCCCTTTGTTAAATTATAATACCCTGTATTATATCCGCCCCAACCTGTCTTATCTGAATTTGCTCCACCACCAGATGCTCCCCATGTTTGTAAATAGTATTTTCCAGTGTATGGTGCTGTAAAACTTTGTACTACACCAGTATAAGAAAAATCCCAAGATTGAGCTGCAAGCGCACTTACACCACTCAATAATGGGATGATTAAACAAGCTATTTGCAATATGGCAATTAACTTTCTATGCTTTGCCCCCCCCCCTACTTTCTTTGTCTTATCTTTCATTTTCATACATCTCCTTATCTTTATATTTTCTCATTAAATAAATCATGCTACATACATCTAAAACTGAAATAAACTGCAAAATATAATGTATTATACCGGGCTTCTCTTCTATGTTTTTCCTAAGTGTGCTCACATATAAACATCCAACAACTCCAACATAAATGACTAAGATATTTGTTAGTATGATTGGTATTGGAACTAATATTGCTAACAATCCCCATGATATTGCTACTAGGCTTCCCCAGGAAATTATACCTGCAAAGAAGTTTATAACATAAAATGGAATTGTATAAACCTTCATCTTCTTTGCCATCTTCTTTACTTTAGCATAGTCTCCATTTTTATAATTTATAATTGAAATCACTATGCATACTATACTCAATGCGTTTACTGCTAATATTACAATTACAATTAGTATACCCTCTATAATTGCTAGCACCTTATTACCTTTTGCTATAGCCAGTAATATTGAAAAGGGCATCACTGTGCTTACTATTAAATAAATGTACATTGCTATACAATAGAGTGTACCCATATTAATCACCTATAAAATAAAAATTTACTATTTTATGATTATACTGATATATAAAAAGAAAGCGGCCCATCTCTGAGCCGCCTTCCATCATTTTTTACAATATCCTAATCTTTAATCTTGTCCTTAATTCATCCAAAGTAGTATCTCCACCATTTGGTCCATGTCCACTACCAGGATTGCTTGGGTCGTATTCGGCTTTGTCCGTTACATCAATCTGCATTGTCACACAAACTTGTTCTTCTCTTCCGTAAACCCATTCATAGTATACACTTGGCTGTGATACTATTGCTCTGATTAAATAATACTCTTTACCAACTGATGTTTCGTAACTCTTGTCTGTACCAAAGTAATTTGGAGTGTACCATTTATTTTGTATATTTCTCTGTATTCCTAAGTATGCTCTATTTAAACCATGCTTCTGGTCCACATCATAAGGATTATCAGTTAATGGATTCAAGTTATCATACCAAGGACTTGTTGAATCACCATTATCATAGATATCTGTTACAGTTGTATCAAACAATACTGATGTTACTGTATCAGATTTTGCTCCAGATGTTACTAATCTATAAGTTCCTTGCTCACCAGGTCTTACAATGGTTCTTAAAAGAACATTCTCTGTATAATTTGCAGATGTTAAATTTTGAATCTTTAATGCATGCTGTATTGAAGTGTCCTCATAATCTATTGTTCCAAGACTTCTATACACTTCTGCTGTCACTGTTAACACAGGTTCCCATACAGCATATAATGTATAATTCTTACTGTGGCTATAAATATCATGGTCTTCTTCAGGCTTCAACTGTGTATATCTGTTAGGATTGAATACATTATACTTATCCAAAGGTTCTGTTGCATTTTTATCCCAACTCCAACCAAGGAATCTGTAAACCGTATCTCCTTCCTGTTTGGTGTATACTTTGTTGATACCATCAGCATCATATGTTCCATAACCATCTATTGCAACTGTCTGTTTATCTCTATTTCCTGCTTCTGCTGGACTTAGTGTTCCATCCAGATTGAAATGAGGTTGATTGTATTCATCATAGACTGTTACAGTTGATGTAATATTATTTGTGCTTCCATTATATCTTCCGCCATTCAAATCAAATGTTACTGTTACATCCTTGTACCAGTGTCCATATAATTGAATGTCTGCATAAGGTTTATACTGTTGACCCTTATGAACTGTTGCTCCGACTGGGTCTACATTATTAGTAATTGTATGATTATTTAATCTGCTATCCTGCTCCAAATGCGACCAGTCAACAAATACATAATCATTTTTACTCTTACCATTGTAATCTGATGTGTCAGCGCTTGATGGAAGTGTCGTGTAAACTCCCTGCCATACTGCATTGAGTTGTACCTTATCTCCAGGTGTGATTGTTAAGTTTGCAATCCATTCACCATCTTGGAACTTCACATCACTTGAACTGCTCATCTCATAATATGGACTTGTTCCAACTACATTACCTTGTGACCATCCCTTGAAGTTGTACCTTACCCATTCAGATGTTTCTCTACCATTTTGAGATTCTAGCTCTGGAATCCAAGGTTCATTATGATGATACGTTATCTTATATCTTCTGACTAATGTATTATCTGGAATCTTGACCCATCTATCATAAGTAAAGTCTATGTCAGGTAACTTATGATTTGGTTGTCCATCTACAATGTTTCCATTTTCATCAATGTATCCTGTACTATGATTATTATTAAACTGAGTTATCCATTCTATCGGTTCAAAGAATCTAGTCATTTCATCAGTGAAATAATTCGTACTTTGAATGATTATTGGGTCTGTCTCTCCAACATATTTATATCCTGGATAATAGTTATTTACTGTATTGTTCCTACCAGCACCAGGATAAGGTTCATTCGCTTTAGCTGTTGTACTTGATGTACCATTAATTGGCCATCCCTTAAGGTATTCTGTATCAGTTTCACCAGGACCATGCTTAGTACCATCTCCACCTTTGCTTGGGTCTGTTACTTTAAATAATCCTTCATTTTCAGAAATCTCTTGTCCATTTACAAAGTCATTGCTATGATTTTTGTTACTAAAATCTGATTTTACTACATCATGAACCTTTAATTTTACTGCACAATCCAAATAAATGGGAGATGTCAATATTTCTTCATTACCACCACGAACCTTAAACTTCAGCTGATATGACTGCCCACTATTTGTTATTGTTCTAGTTATTGATGCCTCTAAAGCATCTCCATTCGACATTTGTTCAGGCTGTGCTACTCCATCAATGTACCACTGATATGATTCAACTGCCTTAGTAAATGTATATGTTACTGTGGCAGATGTATTATAATCCAACTGTATTCTGTTATTAGTTCCATCCTCTCTAGAAACTGTCTTGCTTCCTGCCTGCTGTTGGAATGTATATCTTACTGTATTTGTCCAGTCTCCTTCAATTCCAAGCGTTACATATTTATTACACAGTGCCTCTCCTATCTCCCTTGGCTTTGTCTCACAAAACCAACATCCATGTGCTGCGTCATAATATTGATGCCTCCCAGTGGGATTTGCAGGCACTCCAGGTCTATTTGGTCCAGGACATGCACGTGTTTCAAAATTCTTATCAAAGAATTGTGCTCCACACTCAGAACATCCATAAATCAATTGTCCTTCTCTATATCCATCATCACCGTTATAGGGACATGTTCCATTTGTATTATGGCAGTCAGATTGTACACCATATCTCCATGATGCTGTATAATATCCACTCCCATTCCAAACGCTTATATTCCTATAGTATCTGTCATATGTCATGTGACAATCATCTACATGTCCCATAGGTCCATCACTTGCTTGTGTATATCCCACAACTCTTTTTACACCTATGCATGTGCCAGTATATGTATAATCAAAATGTCCGCTATACCCTCTACCACCTTGAATATAGATATCAGCTGCATTGACTTCAATTGGTATAAGGAGTGTATATATCATAGCTATTAGTGTAAATACTGCTGTTATCCATTTAAGCCATGGCTTGTATTCAACCCTATCCATATGTTCCTCCTTCCTATCTAACTTGTCTGCCCATTGAAAAGATACTGTTGAATAATCCCGTTATAGGGAGCATATCTTTCCATATCATAATATCCCCCATAGTGTGCATCTATAACTCGTTGGATATGTCTGTCTATTGGAAATGTATTTAACCTATACGCTCCAAACAACATAATACAACTTGCTACCTTTGGACCAATGCCATTCATACTCGTTAATGCTCTATATAACATCCTATCATCCAGCTTCGTAAACAATTCTACTGGATATTTAGTAAATGCTTGAATTGCATCAATTACATATGGTAGCCTATATCCAAATCCTAATGTTGATAATTTATCCAATCCCTTTTCCTCAAATTCTTCTAAGGTTGGAAATGTATAATCACTGTATACTCCATCAGTAACTTTATGCCCGTAAACCCTACACAAGTTATTTCTCATCAAGTTAATACGTTGCATATTATTACAACTAGATAGAATAAAAGTGATAGTGGCTTCAAAGAAATCTTGCTTAAGAATGTGTATACCCTTGCCTAAATCAATCATGCTTTGAGTATACTCATCTAAACTTAGACTCTTAAATATACTATTGTAACTTGTTCTGAGGTCAAAATACTCAATTAACCTCTCATCACTTACTTCTAATATATCATCATTTTGTCTAGTTGTTACCAGCTTATTAAATAATGCTTTATAATAAATTCCTGTTTTATCGTCATGTTTCCATCCAAAAACTTGACCTAGTTGAACAGACTTTTCTAAGTTAAATTCTTCCTTGCTGATTATAATATTCATTAGTTCGTCCTTAAACATTCTACTGGTGAAAGTACCCATTCCAAAGTTTTCTTACATACAAATAATGAATAACATATATCCTTGTATATCTGTTCACAGGATCCCATCCAGTTGTCATACCTCTGAACTTCATACTCCTTCTTATATAAGTCATTCATTCTTTTGACTTGGTCTAATATTAACTTTCCATGAGAATTAGCATCCAAGGAATAGTTTGGTGCAATTCTACTTATTGATTCTTCTCTTAATTTATCCCAAATCTTAAGTAATTCTTCTTTTTCTATCCCTGACAAAGCCTCTTGTTTATATTCCTTAAAGTACTTCTTTAACATATTTTCATAAATTATATGCTTATGCCCTACTGATTCAATACTGTGTGCATAACAAAAATAATCGCATATATAATGTGTAATTACTCCAAGTTCAAAAGACTTTATCAAATCCATTATACTGTTGTCTACTCTTTTTACATGTGTACAAAATCTTTTCCTTGTGGTATCCAATCTATGTGCTGGATATACACAATTCAAATCAGGTGCCATACTTCCAAATAAATATGCCGTTTTGTTGAAGTGAAAACTCTCAAGTAACTGAGGGTTTATTTGCCCAATTACTGTTGATGCTATTTCTCTATGCTGTTTCAACTTCAACTTAAAAACCTCCCAACATTAATCATCTGACTCTACCATCCTTTCTTAGTCCTTAACTTGCATCCTCTCATTCTTAAGAACTAACTCCCTACCTCTATAGAAGACATTAGCATCTGGATGTTCCTCAATAAACTTCTCTACTTCCATCAAAGAATAAAAATGTTCAAACTCTACTAAATTACCCTTAGAATAACTAACCCAAAAAACATCTCTCATATTTTTTCTCCTGTAATGTAAAAATAAAAATTATATTATTTATTGCAACAGTGGATTAGCCTAAAGATGATTAATATTTCATTTATAATTGATTTTATCCCAGTTGACTTTAATTTATTTTAACTGTATGATACTGAATCTAATATTGTATCTATGTTGTCTTGGATTATTTTAACCTCTTCATATGAAATTGTTCCCTCTTCAAATGGATTATCACTTCTATAAACTGCTGTTAATCCATTGTCTAACTCTTCTTTTATTCCATCTTCTGGAAGAGTTGCCTCATCAATATTTGTACTGTCTATCAGCATAAATACAATTTCATCTGAAATTCTTACTGTAAGCATAATTTCATTTGCTGAATATGACATATCATTCCAATATCCAGTGCCAACAGTGCTTTCTGTATCACCAGAAGGTAATCCAAATCTTACAAACTTCTCTCCTACTTCTGAACTGAACCACACCATTCCTTGTTCATCTTCTGTTGTATTAGTTGAACTTTGTACTTCTGTGTAGTCCTCAAAGAAAATTCCTAGTAGCCCAAAGGCTTCCTCTATACTCATTTCATCTTCTAGCATTAGACCATAACTCACTTTATCTGTGCAATAGTTTAATAATGTACAATGCGGATATTCCTCATAGCCTGTTCTATACCTGACTGAGATGATTTCACCTGATTCTGCATTACCATTTCTGTAAAAATCATCTACCTCTGAATTGCCATATAAACCTAAAACGTCTGCACTTTCATCTAAAAATGCTGTTGCCTTTAATACAAAATCACTGTTATAAACATTAGCAACCTGCGCATTATATACTTCAAAAGTTAAATCGTCATACTCTAAAAGTTTTTCTGGCATGTATACATTAACATAAAAGTTGCTATTTAACTCTTCAATAGAGCTATAAGTCACTTGTCCATTGGCACCTGCATCCTTTATTTGCCATCCATACACTACTAAGAACACCATCAAAGTTGCTCCTAGTAGAAATATTGTGGCCCATGTTTGCTTAATTCTTCTTTCTTGCTTACGCTCAAATTTACTTTTATCTTCTTTTACCATCTTATCTCCTAATAACGAACTGGTACCTCAAGATTAATCTATGAAGTACCAGTCCCCCATCCCTTATGCTCTCTTCTTCTCACTAGCCATCTTTGCTTTTTCCTGAATATTCTTTCTGAGTGCCTTCTCAACTTTATCAATGTTAATCTGATGCTTTTTCAGCAACTCAATATTCAGAAATGTCAGAACCTTTTTCTTAGATGACCTAATTACATAACCAATCATTGTAAGGTCATTTGTAATCATGTCATATGTAACAATCTCATATAATCTATAGGCTGTGTTAGGTTCCCTTGTAAACCCAATCGCCTTAAATGCATCGTCCTCTCTTCTTGTGGAAGAAACTCTCCTGAGTGTGTATGTTAAGTTTCTTTCACATACTGGCCAGTCCTGCTCTTTATAATGAATGCTATGCTCTGGAACATATACATTGATACTCACCAGTTCAGCATAATCAATCTTTTTAGCTGCCTTCACTGGTTCTTCTGCCTTAGTATTGACACACTCATCCTTTTTAGATGTTTTAGAAGCTTTAGCTGCTGACCTTACCTCTTTAGATTTGGGTGTTACTCTGTCTTGAGACTCCTTTACGAGTTTTGCATATCTAGCATCATATTCCTCAATGGTAATTTCTTCATTAATCAGCATATTAGTAAGCCTTGCAAGTTCAACGTTATTCATCCATTATCCCTCTTTCTTTAAATTTATTATACTCATTTTAAAATAGAGATGTTTTTAAGGAGTATCTTACACTGGATATGGATTGCTGAAAATTATCTCATCATCCTTAGTTGTTTTAAACTGAACTTTATACCTCATTGACTCAGCTAAATACCCATAAATCTCTGCTATAGACACATCTAATGAATCTCTCAATATAGCTGATTTCATTGCTCTATATACTAATTCTTCAATCTCATAGTAACTCAACTTTACATTGACTTTTGCTCTTTGCTCTACTATCTCTTTAAACCTAGGATTTATATCATCTATCAATGTAAACTCTGATTTTAAAAAATGATGTATGACTGTCATTAAATCTTGGTCTGGACGCCTAAACTCCATTTTCATATTGAATCTTCTTTCAAATGCTGGGTCCAGCTGATGCAACATATTGGTTGCACTTACAAAGATGTTACTGTGATTCATCTGGTCAAGATGCTGAAATATTACATTGGTTGCTCTTCTAATTGTAGCTGCGTCATTACTACTATTATCTCTATTCCATGCAATACTATCAATTTCATCCATCATGATAACACATTCACCTAAGTAGTTAGCCAATTTAAAAATTTGGTGAATATTATCTGCTACTGTGTTTCCATCAGCTAATGCTTGGCTAATGTCAACATAAAGCATAAAGTACCCCAATCTTTTACTCAATGCTTTTGTCATGAATGTCTTACCTGTACCAGATGCTCCATATAAAAGCAATCTGTTCATTGGCTCCAATCCATGTTCATATAGCTTGTCCCTATACTCAGTCTCTTTTAGAAAAATATCTATCTTTCTTCTGTTCTCTTCACTCAAGATAACCCTATCGAAACTAATATCAGTATCTACTGGCATTATCATTTTGTCATAAATCTCCCTGTATTCAGCAGGTAATTCATCTGGGCTTTTAATTTTATGTATCTGATTATTAATACCAAACATGCTAAACCTCTCTAATCCCTATTGCACACCTTGCATCTACACTCCCTGGATGCCATCTTTGCCAGGTCATATCTCATGATAGTGTTACATCTGGTACATTTACCTATACAGGTTATTTTACCATTCTCCGCTCTTTCAAACTTTCCTATTATAACTACTCCATGTGACATTGACCCTAGCAACCAGTTACAAACTTCTAATTGCTCTTTTGATATATCTGAATCTTTCTTTTTATTATGCTGAGATTCCACGTAATACTTAGTACCTATTAACTTCTTTCTCCTTTTTTCTTGAGCTTGCTCTTTCTTACGCTTTCTCTCTTCAAGTTCAAATTTCTTCTCTGCTATGTTATCTTTAACTTCTTGTGGTGTCTTTACATAACCCTTTCTGAAGTTACAATACTTGACATGACATTTTATAGTGCCTTCTTCAAATTCAATGTCCATGTCATTACCAGAACGATACTCTATGATGGTCATTTTGATACCATCACTGTTAATCATAGTTTCTCCAACTCTGTCAATCTTCCCAATCTTTCCCATTCTTATACCATCCTGTCTTGTTATTATTTCTCAATCACTGTGTAGTGACTGGTTGTTGCATGATAGGTATATCTAATGTTCCACCAGTTACTTCTGGTGTTATAGCTGCACCTTCTCCAGCAGTTGCTCCATTATCTGGGGCTGCTTCGTTCACAGCCCCAACAGGCATTTGACTTGCCGTATATCTCTGCATACATTCATTGTATGCTTGACTTAACAATGTTGTCATTTCACTTGTATATGTTACACTATATATAGTATCAATGGTTTCTACACCTTGACTATATAAACTTTGCAATTCTGCTAAAAATGTATCCGAATAAACATTCAGATTATTCATCTGAGTGATTATCTCCTGAACACTCTCACCGATGACTCTATCTGCTCTATAATCAGATACGTAATACCCATCTGAAAGCATCTCACTATCATCTCTACCAGGTAGATAATCTTGATAAGCTGACTCTGGAAGAACCTGTGAACCTAACATTGTAGTTCCATCATCCTCAAGAACTTCAAAGTCTATGACCTCTAACCCATCTGTTACATTCAACATTGCCTGTTTCCAAATTTGAGCTGGATATGTACTTCCCCAAAGATTACTCAATGTTCTAGGTTGGTCATACCCTACCCAAACTGCTATACTATAATAAGGAGTTACTCCACAGAACCATCCATCCTTACTATCATTGGTAGTACCAGTTTTTCCAGCTGCTGGCAAATCAGATGATGAACTCCACTTCATATCAGCTGCTGTACCTCTAGATATAACATCCTGCATCATATCTATCATGGTATCAGCTGTATTTGCTGAATAAATCTGTTTTCCTGAGGAGTCTCTAAATATATCAACTCCATCCCTATCAATCAATTTAGTAATACAAGTTGGCTCTCTGTATTCTCCATGATTTGCTAATGTAGCAAACCCACTTGCCTGCTCAACTGTGGTTACTCCATATGTAAATCCTCCCAATGATGCACTATTATAGTAATCATCTGGAACTACTTTACTATAGTGCATTGCTGTTATAAAACTTAACCCAACTCTAGGAGTAATTTCATCGAATAGCTTCCATGCTACACCATTTCTACTACGAGTCAATGCTTCTCTTAATGTCATTTGATTTCCATGTAAAGATTGTACATCAACTCCAGGCTCCTTAGCTGCATCTACACTAATATCTTCCACTATTGAATCAGGATTATATCCTGCTTCAAGTGCAGGTGCATAAACTATAAGTGGTTTTATACTACTTCCTGGCTGTCTATATGACTGATAGGCCCTATTCAAGCTGTATGATTTACTATCATCATCTTGACTTCTTCCACCTATAATTGCTATTACTTTACCTGTATTGTTATCAATACAAGTTATAGCGCCCTGTAATGCATATATACCAGTTTCTTCATCTACTTCTTCATCAAAAGCTAGATTCTCGTCTAAGATAGCCTGTAATTCTACTTGAACATCACTATCTAATGTTGTATATATCTGATATCCACCAGTGTATAACTGATTTCTTGCATTTTCATAAGCAGTATCATATTCTTTGGAATAATTATTATATGTTGCATCATCCTCGAAAGTATACTGGAACTTAAATCCGTTTTGCTCCATTAAATACCTTACTGCACAATCTACTGCAAATGTAGTTTGATAATCATTAAACTCAAACTCTTGTTTCTCTATAGTTATTTTCTCATCTACTGCCTCATTATATTCGTCTTGGGTGATGTACCCTAACTCTAGCATGTCGTTTAAGATTTTATTTCTCCTTTCAATAGCCCTATCTGGGTCTACATATGGGTCATAGTAAGAAGGGCTATTTGGAATAGCACATAAATAACATATCTGAGATAGTGATAATTCACTTGCATGCTTATCAAAATATGCTAGTGATGCTGCCTCTAATCCATATATACCATTTGCGTAACAAATATCATTGATATAAAACTCCAGGATATCTTCTTTTGAAAACTTATTGGTTAGATAATAACTTATAAGTATTTCTTTTGCTTTTCTCTCTAAACTCACTTCATGAGAAAGGAATATATTTCTAGCAAGCTGCTGAGTTATAGTTGAAGCACCGTGCATTTCCTCTCCACGTGTCTCTACAAAATCAACTATGACACGAATTATTCCTGCAAGGTCAAATCCTGGATTTTGCCAGAATGTTCTATCTTCAACTGCAACAAATGCATTAACTGCATCAATAGGAATATCCTCATATTCCAAATAGGCTGAATCTGAACCACCACGAAGCTTTGCCAACACATTTCCATCTGAATCATAGACATAACTCGCCTCTTCTAACAAGAATGTTTCTTCTGTAGCTGAATTGACATATTCCAAAGCTTCTTTGTTATACTCATCAAATGTTGGCTTAACTTTGATAAATACAGCAATCATTAACACGAATGCTATAACAATTAAAACACCTGCAATAACTAACAACACCTTACATATATTATTTATAATATGTAAGATATCCATAACTATTGCTACTGGTATTTTAATTACCATCCACCAGCCAAATTTCTCAGCATTGGCAACCACATACATTAAATTAGAACGTCTTTTTTCTTTAGGCACATTCTCTTTTTTATCTTTCTTTTCTGTATGCTTCCTCTCTGCTTTATGTGGCTTCTTTCTTTTCTTACTATCTTCTTCTCTTCTTCTATCTATATCTGCATGAATTTCCCTTGCTTTTTTATTTATTCTTTCATGACTCGCATTATCTTCAATGTATTCTCTTTTACTTTCCTCAAAAGTCTTTTTTGAATCATCCTTGTCAGTAGAACTTCTATTTAAAGCCTCTTGCTCATCGAGCATCTTTAAAGTCTGCTGAATAATTAAATCATCTGATAAATTAAAATCATCTTGTCTATCCATGTTTTCTACATCCTCTTAATCTGTACAAAATTCTCAACTTTAAAACAAAAATTTTTAAAATTTATTCTTGTTGTAATACATGGATACACAAAAGGCTATAGTCGTCCTATAGCCCAATGCAAACTCCTATTCTACAGTTTCTGATACAGTTGGATTCTGTGGACTGGAAATTATATTGTCTGTCTCTTCCTTCCTGCGTAGTGTTCCATCCTCATTCATAACTGCTGAAATACGTTCACCACTTGCATTTATATTCTCTTTATATTCCCTTAACTCAGGAATAAAAAAGAAAACTAATATTACTACAATCAATATTAGTAACACAATCATAAGTGCCGCTGCTATCTTATTTCCCTTTGACTCCTTCTGCTCGCTCATTTTTCAACCTTCCAAAATCACCAAAATTTATACTTTCTGATATATCAAAATTTCTACATTGAATATATCAAATAATAACTTGTTTCCACAACTTTTCATTCATCTTATAATTTTTCACATTATATTATAAAATTGTTTAATTGTTAATTACAAGCTAGATTATTCTTTAATATATTCTTTGCTTCTGTCTTGATTCTATCATCAAAGTAGTGAATGCCAAACATTTTCTCCGACTTTCTTTTATCATACTCATTGTTATAGCACTCAACTACATCTGAAATATTTTCAATAACCTGAGTTGCTAAATACTCATCATATAATAACAAAGGGTCTTTCAATGCCCTTCCCTCGTATTTAGGCTTTAATTCTTCAATCACTTTTAAACATATGTCTGCTACTTCGTCTAAAAGTTCCTGCTCAACCCATTCACCATCTAAGGTTGACCTCTCAATACTATCATAGTAAAATCCATCACGCTCAAAAGCTTCAGCATCTATTCTACTACGCTCTTCTTCCTGCCTAAGTTCTTCTGCAAATTCATCCATCCTTGTCATGTGTATATTTCCTCAACTTTCTTTGACTGTTGTTTAATATCTCCTGTCAAGAAATCTTCTAAGGAGTACATCCCATTTTCTGTTTTAACCCAAGCTGCAAATACCCCTTTAGCAACTTGACTACCTCTATAAAATGACCATAGTTCAACACTAAAGTCCGCTACTGAGCTTTCCCATTTTAAAACTGTACCATATCCCTCTTCAGCTTTCTTCATAGAACCTGAAAGTACTGTGTTTAATTCATTAAAGAACCACTCACCTAAACCATCCTGATACATTCCAGTATCAATATAATCTCTTGCTACTCTTTGATATACTCTATTTAGATGAGTTACTTCCATTCTAAAATCCTGGTCATTATTATATCTTGGTGTTACTGTAGTCCATAATACCTTGCCTCTAATAAATGGTATCTTATCTGAAAATGTCATGTTATTAAACCCTCTTTTGTGTCATATCCTGTACTGCTACCTGAACTTTGTTTACCCAGCTGTCCATTGTCTTCTTATCATTTCTCCAATAACTCTTAATAATTGGAACAATTTCTGTTAAAGCAATGTTCTGTACATCCTGATTTGAGATTGAATCACTTGAACAAAAGTAACTATGTCCAATCTGGTATGCTTCTCCTAAACCTTCATAAGATATAATAAACTCGTTCATATCCATAATGACTTTAACAAGCTTATTCATCTTAGTGTTATCCATTCCTTGAAGCTTTGTCCTAAATCCACCAGTTTTAAATGCTGGCTCTGCTTTATAATGAGTAAATATTCTCATCAAAGAATAATCTACATCATCCTCTTGCTTTGGCAGGTTCCTCGTTGCAATAATATAAAGATTACTTGGAATACCAATAGGTTTCTTTGATTTTTGTGGTATGAATAACTCATTTCTACAAGATTTCTCAAAAAATCCTAAGGCTGTTCCAAAAACTTTTCTAATGTCGCATTTGTCAATATCATCAAGAATCGCAAAAAACTCTGCATCCTTTTTATTACTTGCCTTGATACAAAAATCAGCAAATAGCCCATATTTAATGACATTTCTTTCAACTTTCTTTACTGGGTCAATCTCTTTTACTGTGGATACCATCATATCTTCATATGTAATTCCATCATTCATTTTGATATATAAGATATTTTCAACATTGATTTCTCCACACTTTGCCCATGCTAATCTTTTAGCTGTAAATGTCTTTCCTGTTCCAACTGCTCCTTCAATTAGTAAACACTTTTTATAATCCAAAAGTGCCATCAAATCTACAATATCATGTCCGTATACTTCAGATGCAAATGCACTTCTTGTATAAAACTTATTCAACGTCATTGCTCCTTTCTAAATTATCATTGGATATATTACTATCATCATTGTTAGAGTTACTATAACTAGTGCAATGCTTAAAATGCTTTTAAATAATTGTGCATCCTTACTATCAGAACTAGAGCTGTTTAACATAAGTGGAATAACTGCGCCTGTAAATATGAATGTTACAGTTGCTATTATTGTTCCAACCCAATTAACCTTTGCCAATTCGTCTATAACTCTGTATAAAATCCTTCTACATTCCATCCCAACAACTGGATTTTCATAAACTATTGTGTATAACACACCAAATGTCAATGATATAAAGCATGTTAAATATGATATGCAAAACCCTAAAGTAGAGTATTTACTACTTACACTTCCTGCTACTCCATATATTACGCCAACACATACACAGATTAACAATAAAACAATTATTACAGGATGTACCATAGTACTCCACTCCATTTCACTATCATAGTTCACATACTACAATCTCAATATCCATATCATCAAATGTTCTCTTGATTAAATCTTCTACTTTACTCCATTCTAGTTTATCAAGGCCACATCCAATTTTTGGCATTGCTATTTTCTTAATTCCATGCTCTTCACATTCCTCTTTCATGAAGAATAAAGCACCTGCCATGGTTCTGTAAGAAGGTTTATTCCAATAGTTCCCTTTAGTCACAAGGTTTAATACATTTCCTTCTTTGATACATCCTATTGTTTCAAAACATCCATCTGGTTGTGTGAACCCATGTGGAAATCTCTGTCTTAGCTTATTTCTCATATTGAATCTGTTATTAAACTCTACTGCTATTCCTTTTCCTAATGCAAGGTCAGCACTGATACAATGTGCTAGATACCATCCTTCCTTATTGTACCGAAACAAATCTCCTTGCTCAACTCTGTACTTCATCCTAATTTCTCTCCTTTTCAATTTCCCAACCTAATGTAGTGTCACGAATAGCATTTAGAAAGTTAGAATCATATTTTAATATTGACAGCTTTTTAATTATCTCTTCTGTATCTCCAATTATATCAAGCATAGCTACTATATCTGCAAGGCTTGAAAATTTTCTATGCTGCTGATGCGATTTAATTACATTGTGTACATCCCTTAATGGTGTATCAGTACTGTCTTTTACATCCCAGATATCAAATACTGCTAAACCATACTCACCAGTTGTCTTATACTTATAATTATTTATCAATAACACATTTATTCCTGGTGCAATCAATCTTATGTGACAGTCGTGCTCGACTGATATTGCACATATTGTATGTGTTCCCTTATTGAACATTATCGCCCAATTTGCTTCACCCTCACAAATTAAAGTATATCCAAACCTTTCTGCCATTACAAACTCTGCTTCAGTTAAAGACATGTGTTTATAATATTCATAAATTATTCTTCTTCCCTTACAGATATAACACTTTCTCTTTTGCTCTAAATCTGTTATTCTATAGTAACCTTCTTCGTCAGCATTGATAAGTCCTATCACTTCGCCGTTCTCATCATGACTAACTAAATTGAATCCATTATCCTTACCTTTTCTGAAGTACTTTATATCACCTACTTTGACTAATTCGGACTTATCAATGCTCTTCATTCCTTTAATCTCCTTACTCTAGGTTTATAATCCTTGGATACATAGATGGAAGATTCTCTGTAATGGATTTAACTGAAAGCCCTTCTGCTTTTAATCCTTGATTTAGTAACTCTTCCAACTTGTCCATATCTGTTCCAGCTTGCTCTATACAGCTAAACATGAACTTATCAAATGTTTCATTCTGCTCTGTTATTTCATTTCCAAAATAATGCTCAATGTATTTATCTGCACTATCAATGTTAAACTCTATCTGGATTATGGATAAATCATCTACTTGATATTGATATATTATACTTTCTGGGACTTTACATACTGCATCTACCTTTCCCCAGTTGAATAACCCCATTTCATCATTACTCTTGATTGTATCAGATTCCAAATAATAATATACGTTACTTCCCTTAATGTGATATGTGCTATAGTCTACTGTAACTAAAAAGACAAATACAGATACTAAAAATAAAACTGAAATGATAACCATTACTGCAATCAAATATTTATTTGAAATATCATCGTTAATTCTATCATCTTCCATCTTCATTCTCCTTTATTCTACATTATTTTACAAATCTTGTCAACAGAAACTTCATTTTTCTTTCTTAAATTTTTTTATATTCAATCAAAATTGAAGATAGAAAATAAGAATATAAAAAGACAGCATGGCATATAAATACCACGCTGTCCCCCCAAGTCTCATTAAGTATTTACTTATTATTCGTCTACTTTCTCATCCATCGTAAACTTTCTTTCAATCACTTGGCCTGTGTACTCATCTGGTGAATACTTCCAGTAATCAATATGTGTATCCTTAATTTTATACACTGGTTTAAGGCTTAACCCATCTGCATTGTTCTGAACTGACTTAATAATCAACTTGACTTTCATCTTTTCAGGTACAATAGCCTTAACTGACACATACACTGTATCCCCTTCTTTAATATTGGCACTCTTATTTGCAAGTCCAAATAGATTAGGAGAAAGTGTTACGAAAGCACCAAATGACTCAATTTTACTTACGGTTCCAATAACTGTGTCTCCAACTGATAATCCCTGTACCTCATCGTACCAAGTACCAAGAAGTTCTTTATGAGATAAGAAGATTGAACCATCCTCTTTAATGCTACATACAATAGCTTTAATCTCTCTAATGCCCCTTAAATCTTCTACAGGGTCAACTAACCTTGCCACGCAGTAACTATCAATCGGAAGAATAGCCGGTACTCCACATCCAATGTCACAGAAAATAGATTTATTATGCAAATTCATTATTCTTGCGTTAATGATATCACCAGGTTTAAGTGTACTGATGTATTTTTCCTTACATTGCTTCTGTGACTCTCTTCTTGAACAAATCACAATTGTATTTCCATTTTCATCTGGCTCTTCTAAGATTTCTTGAGGAATATATTTGATATACATTCCTACCTTTGAATACATATATGAAAGCTTAAGTCTACTCTCTTCAATATCTTCAAAATCATTAAGTTGAATCAGTCCAATCACACCATCACTAATCGCAAGTATAAGTTCATTACTTGTATTAAGCTTAATTGCTTTGGACTCCATAATAAACTTTCTCTTGATAGCATTCTGAATATAATCTATATTATACTCCTTACGTACTGTCTTTGAATGATAAAAACCTTCTGGTCTGTAAATAAACTGCATGTTCACTTGAGTATCCTACCTTTCTTAATGTTATTCTAAGTTCTCCCAGTTGTATTTATACTCTACGAAGCCACCATCATTTTCAAATATGGTATCTACATCAGGCATCAACTTTCTAGTGATTCTACTAAAGATGTTATCCTGACCATACACATTGTCTGTAAGTTCTATCACTTGTGCATTAGGTGACTTCCAAAATTGCTTTGGTAAATCTGGTGTTCCACTGAATCCTAAAGGAATAAATATTGATGTTCCGTTGTTAGCAAATACCCCACTTGTATATCCACCAGAAACATCAGCATTTCCATGGTTGCCACCAGCAAAACTAATATCCACATCTGCAACTGAGACTTCATTAAAATAACTTATCTGAGGCAAAATCAACATATTGAATTGGCTATTTGCTTGCTCTACTAAATCATATAGACCAAATTTAGCTGCTTCAGCATTATCATAATTGCCAAGTCCCATAAGTGCTAATGACTTACCAGTATCCTGTTGAAACTTTTCAGTAACATACTGTGTATAAATCTCAGCGTCATTGTTACTTGCATCTGCTGACTGCATTACTTCTTTCAAATAAGTATCTATATCCATTGTTCCATCTGATAACAACACACCACTATTATTCAAATAAGTAGCTGATGTCCCAGACACAATAGCATCTGCATATGCCATATCACTGTCCTGTAATACATAATATGTAGGTGCTATATTTTGTAATTGATTCAGTACCCTTAAACCAGTCTGAATATTTCCATTTACATCTGCAATACCACCAGAAACAACAATAATATTTGGATTGCTCTTTCTTATTCCACTAATAATTTTATTATTATTTTTATTATGTATACATGTAACATTTGCAATCTTATAACCAACAAACTGCTTAGGCAGTGAGTTACTTGCAAATTCTACATGTACAACACTTCCGCTAAAGAATTGTACAATACCAAATATAATTGCCACTATAATTCCAATTCTGATAATCCACCAAACAAAATCGGAAAATTGAACTGATGTGTGCTTCATCTTCTTTGTTTTTAGCTTACTCATCTTAGACCCCCGCTAACAAAAGTGTTATACCAACCTTTGGAAAAATCTTTATTTAGCTTTTCCAGGTAAACTCTCATGCATACCATCATTGTAGTTGTATCAAATCTGGCATCATGGAATGTCACATCATCACTTGTGTTATATACCTTCTTTGCATACTGTAAAACCTTATCATTATCAAGATTTAACCACTCACTTACTTCTGATAACTTAGGATTTTTATAATTGCCTCTTCTTCCAGGAAGCTTTAGAATATCTCTGAAATAAATCATTGTATCAAATACATCTGTATATCCAGCTACCTGATGAATCCTCCAAAACTCCATATCCACGAAGTTTCTATCAAACTGTGCATTATGTGCAATAAAGGTTGCTCCATCTAAGTCTGCCTTAATTTCTTCTGCCCTATCTGCAAAAATGACTCCATTAGATGCTTTGGAATAAAAGTTAATTCCCATCCCGGTAACTTTCTCAGCATCAGGGTCAACATAATCAACTTTAAAGTACATGTTCTTACCAGTAAGTGTTGCTCCCTCACTAATAATATATGACAGCTGCCCAATCTGACCAGGCTTTAATCCAGTTGTTTCAGTATCCAAATAAACTAATTTGTTCATTTCTTCTCCTTACATGTATGTTATTTTAATTTTATATATTTAGCTAAGCCCTTTCTTTGTACAGGTGCTAAATTCCGTTGCATAATACTCTTTGAATCATCTGTAAATACATATCCCAAAGACTTATAATGCTTTACTAGCATGTCTTTGTATTCTTGAGTTGTCATTCCATACATCTTACACTCATGTGCAAAGTCTCCTGGAATTAAAATCGCAGAAGTTAAATCCAACATCCCATAAACCTTAACTATATCAGCTAGATTCTGATGCAACCATGTAGATATTCTGCATCTTCTAAATGACTTATCTACATAAACCTCTTCGACTACTCCTATATTGAATGCCTCTCCAGTCTTGTCTTTTTCTTTACATTTCTTCTGGATATCATATGCCTTAGTCAGTAATTGTAATATTGTCTCTCCCTTAAAAGACTTTGAGATATCATCACCATTTTTATTTACATTGATGATTCTCTCAGCTAAATAGTTATCATCTTTAAGTACGAGTATATTCATTTCAGCAATACAATATCTGTCTTTATTTCCATATGGTATTCTCTCTAATTCTAACTCATCTTCTCTTAAACTACGCATCCTATGAATTTCACTAGGTGGCTCACTATTATCAGCTTCCCCCAACAAGTTTATGCTTATTTTAGCTATTCCTTGACTTATATTATTAGCATTTGAATATAAAGCTGAAGTGAAGTCCCCTGAAGATTCTGTAATAGCTATTCCTTTAGCATTATATAGTGGAATCATAAATCCATCTATGATAACTCTATCAAAATATCCCATGCTACATATTCTATGAATGTTCATACCTATCACCTTTAACAGCCTGTTTACTGTTAAATCCGACTCAATTTCCCTGTTAAAAATTTCCCTGGGACTTTTCAGCCCCAGGAATTATACTCTTTATTTCTTTGTTGATACCAAGTACATATTGTACATGTATTCAATATAACTTTGAGATGCCAATGCAAATATCGGGTCTGCTGTATTAAACTTGTTCTTATAGAACTCCAATGCCATCTTATCAATAGCAACCTTGACTACGATATTCGCATCTCTATAAATCATGGTGTAAATACGAATGATTGCGTATAACTTCTGTTGCTCACTCATATCACCTGAGATGTAAATCTCATATCCATCAATGGAACTCATCTTAATTCCATTTGATACTCTTGAAGGGTCATCTGACACAATCAACTCTGAAGTACCAAGAATTGTTCCTATTGATTCAACATTGTTTATTCTACCATTCTGCATACCGTCAAAGATAAACTCTGCAAGTATCTCTGCTACATCCTTTGGATGTGCAATCTGCTTTGTGATTGCCCTTGTCTTAATTGCTACAACATTTCTAATCATGTTCTCATGAATTGCAAGTGATTCAGATGTAACAGAAATGCTGTTATATAAATTTCCTCTTACCAAACAAGGTACAATCTCAGGCTCAATTCCTAAAGGCATTGATGATTGATATTCACTAACCTGATTATCAATCACATTCTTATCGAAGAACCACATCTCATCTGTCTTATCAACATCTTCAATGGTTACACTCATTCCAAGCTTAATGTCTGTATGTTCAATATTAAGTGAATTACATACATCGGCAATACCTCTAGCAACATCTGTGAGTGTCATTACATTTGCTACTACATATTTTGTAGTGGCAACTCTAGGAAGTGATGCTGTATTACTTGTATAAGGCAGGAACAGCTCACTAACTGTTGTCAAATCAAGTTTCTTAATCTCCTTGATTATACTATTTCTACCATTCTTAAGTGCTGATGCCAACACACCTTCAATGCATCTAGCAAACATGTAATTGTTATCATTATTTTCCCCACTGGCATTGATATCATAAACATCATTTCCTACCATGAGATAATCTAATGACAACAGTTCTTTAAATCCGTTGTCCCCGTATACAATACTTTCAATAGGAACACATGCAAAGTACACTGCGTTTTCATCATCTTCCATTGTGTACTCTTCATCGCTTGAAATTTCATCTCCAAAATCAAGGTCAATCGAATCTTCATCATTTTCACTAAATTCATCAAAAGATGAATCCTCATCTGAAAATTCCACTGAATCATCTTCTACATAACCTTGATTGTTTGAATCATCTTCAAAGCTAGTGAAATTATCTGATTGTTCAGAGCTATAATCAATATTGTCTCCACTTAACTCAGAATCAAAATCATTTTCATAATTTGATTCCTCATAATTGGTGTTCTGCTCTGCTTCATATGAATCATACTGACCTACATCTCCAGTTGTCTCATCTGAATATTGTGGTTCATATGAACTTGATTCCTCTTCATATGAGTCCGTAGTATAATTTGAATCTGAGTCTAAGTCAATACTAATTTCATCTGCATCTTCATCTGTATTTTGTAGACCTGATTCTAACTCAGTATTGCTATCTGCAACTTCTTCTGCCTCTGATTTAATAGTATCATATTCAGAACCTGAATTAGAATCAGGAATTTTACTACTCTTACTCTCAGCTGTTGCTCCACCATTTGTTCTGCAAAGGAATATAATATCACTGAAGTTGCTAAACAAAACTCTTAACTTGTTCAGTACATCACCTTCAGACATTCCTTCAAGGTCAATTCTGTAATTGACACCATTCAGAATCATATCTCTACTGTCTTTATCTCTAACAATCTGGAACATATCTCCATTAAAGATAAATGGCGCTGCGTCTTGAAGCTTTAATGCTGATAAATGCTGAAGTACATTTCCTACAAAAGAACTCAAAGTGCTATTTTGAATCAACTCTGTATTGATAACTGCTACATAAGTTCTTTCCTTGTCAGGTCCATCTTCAATAAAGTTCAACAGCTCTTTTGCTTTACGAAGTTCAACGCCTTCCATGTTATCAATCGTATCCTGAAGCTTCTTATTATCAGCAGTTACAGTCTCTAATTGTTCCTGCAACTTTGCAACTTCATTGGTGAGTTCCATAATTTGTGTTCTGTATCCAACTTCTTTCTCATCGGTCATTGCTTCTACTGGAGCATTGACAGTTGAATCTGAAGTTGAACCTTCTCCGCTTAAACACCTTCTAAGTTGCTCTGCCTCAATTACTCCACCATCAAAGAACTCTTTGGAAATTACCTGACACACTTCATCTGTTCTTGACTGAATCAAATTAATCAACTGCTCATCGCTTACTGATTTCATTGATTCAAAGATGTTTTCAAGTGCTTCATCCAGTTCATAGCTTTGTAGATGAATTAATGATGAGATTCTATCTACTTCATCTGCTGTAGCTTTCTCAATGTTGATGTCTGCAATCTTTTTAAACTCTCCATCACTGTTCTTTGCATAAAAGACTGCATGCTCTCCATCATAAACTACTATTACTTTAAACCTGCTTAGGTTTTCTCCTTCAATTACTGAATTATAATCATTAAATCCTAAGGCTACAATCTTTACTGCAACTGCATTGCCATGAATGCTGTAATCATAACCCTTTGATTCATCAAATTCTAACTCAACTGATGTATCAGTAGCAAAGTCAAAGTTCATGAACTCCATGAACTTATCCCCTAAAAATCTGCTTACCGCTGATGCACTTTTCTGAAATGCTGGTCTACGACCATTTAAAAGTGTTACTATCTCATTTCTTACTGACTCGTTCATATCAAATCTCCCTGCTTCTTATGTTAATCATCACTCTTCAAGTTCTTTACAAAATTCACAAGGTATTTTTTATACTTCTCATCCACATTAGGGAAGTTAAGAGAAACATAATTCTCAGGATTCTCTAATGCAATAGTAAGTGTATCAGGATACTCAGCTAACTGAGAAAGTTTCAGAACAATTTGTGCAATGTCTCTACTGGGTAATTCCTCTACCCCAGGAAACACATCCTTAGGAGACCTCATCATGTTATTGATTTTATCTTCAACCCGCTGTGCCTCAGGGTCTTTAAACCTGTTAATATCCCATCCCTGAATTGGATTGAAAAACATTGGATGCTTCTCTTCAGTAGTTAAATTCTCTTCTGGATTGTATCCATCTCCTAAACTACTCCCAGTCATATTTTTAAAAGGATTTTCCTCATCCCTAGGTGAAATATCCATCACTGGCTTACCAGAAAAATCTTTCACCATCTTACCGGGCTCTGGCATTTCCTCCGAATCTCCATCTTCATCTAAATCAAAGATTTCTAAATCATCTTCTGTCTCATCTTCTTCGTCAAAAAATCCCTCATCTTCATAATCTGACTTATTTTTATCTGTCATTCTCTTAAGTGCAATAGCTAAATCACTTTTTCCGGACTTTCTTTCAAGATACTCTGCATCAAAATGTCCTTCTTTTAACTCACGAGCTGCTCTACAAATTCCATCAATATTAAATGCTCTAAGGCATCCAATAGGGTTTTCAAAACAATCACAATGTGTACATCCCTTATAAATTGCATCCTCAATTAACTCATCAGGGACATATGGAAAATCTTTTGAATTATGAACAAGGTTTTTTACTCTGTCGGAGTTGTATTTATACTCCCTAACCATGTTATTGACTTTTCTGTACAGCTGAACTCCTGCTACAACTGTCATACCTGCTAAACCTGCAATGATGTACTTCCTTTTCTTCATTTGTTATCCCCTTCCTAAATTTGATTATAAGGGCACCGAAGTGCCCTTATTTATCTGTTTAATATGTTATTCAACTTCTGTGCTGGTCTCTTCTACAGGAGTTTCATCTTCTGTAGATGCTTCTGTAGATGTCTCTGTCTCAGTCACTTCTTCAGTAGAAGTCTCTGTCTCAGTTGCTTCCGCTTCAGCTGCTTCTGCTTCTTCAATCGCAATAGATTCAGCTTCCAACGCTTCTCTGATTGATTCAATCTCTTCTTCAGAAGTCCTTACATTACCAAACATCTCTACATCATATTCACTCTCTTCATAAGTAGAAGTAAACCACTCTCTAAATGCTATAACCTGTTCATCTGTCCAGTATCCACTCTGAGAAACTGCATCATAAAGAATTTCTTCAGGTAACATTGCTCCATTTGTGTATGTCTCTAAACAATCCTCATATGTTGAAAGCTGTTCTTTCATTGAGTTAAAATACTCAACATCTGCATCACTAGCTTCATACATATGTCTCAATTCTGCCTGAGGTGGAATACTCATTGTCATATAAGGAGATACATCCAGTCTGTAATACTCTCCAACTGTAGGATTAATTCCCTCATCTGCTCCTTCAGATACAAATAGAACCATCTTTCCTCTGTATCCAATTCCTTCTTCCTCAGGCTCAGAAATCTCAATAGTTTCTCCATCTTCAACAAGAGTTGCTTCCGTTTCAGAAGTTGTCTCTTCTACATCTTCGGTAGTTACCTCCGTTTCAGAGGCTGTCTCCACTTCTTCCGTAGTTGTCTCTACTTCAGATGTTTCTTCTGTCTCAGAAGTTGCCTCTTCTGTTTCTACAACTGTTCCTTCTTCTGTCTCAGCTGCTTCCTCAGTTGTATTCTCCTGTTCAATTCCAGAAACCAAAACATCGAAGTAGTAAACTGTTCCAGTGTATGCTGTATTGTCCATCTCTTCCATTCCCATGAGATATCCAATATATGAAACAGCCTCTACTTCGTCAATGTTCTCTTCTGTAACTGTCTCAATTTCACTCATATCAACGTACTCAGTAGTTGATTCCATCGCAGTTTCAGATTCAGTTGTCTCTGTCTGATTATCATTAGAACCACAAGCTACTAATGATAAACTCATTGCTCCAACTAAACCTAAACTTGCTAGTGCCTTCAGCTTTTTCATAATTTCTCTCCTTAAATTTTATTTAAAAATTATTTATTCTTTTATAAACTAAGACTCTTTTTATGATTGTTTTATTTTCCTAGAAGTTCTTCGATATTGTCTGTTGTACAATACATATTTACAAGTGTACCTATAAACCCATAAGTTTGTGGACACGCTCTTGCTAACTCTTCCTCATTCTCTAAATAGGCTACAAAGGCTTCTGCAAAATATTCAACTGGTGAATACTCATATCCTATGCTATCATAACCTTGCTCTCTTGAGTTTGGAATATTTGCATGCTCTTCATTATATATTCGTTGCCATTCCTCTGTATAAGAGTAAGAATAGTACGTTGAATTTATGTAATGATATAACCCATCTATGAAGTGTCCAAATTCATGCTCTATTGTACTTTGTCTATCAGCATGTTCTGTTGCCACCACTCTGATTTTCTTCTGTCCATAGTCTGTTACACCACTTAATGCTTGTGTATAATTGTATTCTGGACCAAAGTCATAATCTTCAAGATTTATTTTCCAATTTAAACTGTTGAAAATATCTTGCAATGGCACTGGTATATCTCTGACTTGGTTATACAGCTTTAAATATAGCTCCCTATCATTCATTGAGTCATACCAGATTTTAATTCTAGTGTCTCCTGTTGCATTAGCCGCAGATGCTTGTACTGGCTGTAATAGGATACTTAAACTTATTACTCCTAGTACAAGCATCTTTGATGGAAGAAATTTTCTTTTTCTCATTTGTAACTTTCTCCTTCTTTATGTTAATATACCCATATATTATGGCCATAGATATATCCATCATTGTCTATATGAAATTCAATTAGATACATCAAATTGTATTCCCCATAATTGACTTTCATATCTGCAAATACCACTGTATCTTTTGTACTTGTGGAGTCTGCATTACAATAAATGGATTGGTAACTTTGAAGATTGGCTGTATCTCCATTTTCTTTTACAGAGGTTAGAATCTCACTTACATGCTGAAATTCAACTCCCTCAAAGTAATTTCTATATAAACCTAATTCCTCACTTGTCATTACATCGAAAACCATGTTTTCTGATATTACTTTTATGACTTCATCCAATTCTCTTTTGGTAATACCCATTTTAGTAAGCTTAGCTGCGTCTACTGTAATGAAACTTGTAAATAGTAAACAGCACATACTAATTAGAGCTATAGCTTTCTTCATGTGTCTCCCTCCTGTTAATATAACTCATATCTAATTACATTAGATATTGTATATCCATCATCAGATTCATCTACAAAACCTTTGAACATGTAATGCACTCCATTCATGTCACCTTGGATTAGCATGCATCCATTTGAGACATATACTTGATTGGTAGTTACATCACCATATGATGCAATATAACTCTCCATGTCAGTTTGCAGTTGACTTATCTGCTCTTCTGTATATGGATTCCTTACACTCTCATCGTCTCTAAACTGTTGAAGTGCTTCTAAATCCTGTGAATTACTGGATGTATCACTACATCCAGCTATACACATTGTTAATGATAATGCCAATATTACTATTGCCTTTCTCATATTTATTCTTCCCCTTCCACTGTTTCAGTTTCTTGTTCAGTTGATTCTGTTTCTTCTGATGCTGTTTCATCTTCTATAGTTGATTCTTCCCCACTCTCAGAGGTTGACTCTTTCACACTCTCAGAAGTTGACTCTTCCTCACTCTCAGTTGTAGTCTCTTCTGTGGTTGACTCTGTTTCATTCATTTCTGTCGAACCTTCTTCAGTTGGTTTATATGCTTCTCCACCATAATCAACTGATTGAACTTCAGTGCTTCCCCAATATAACATATAACTGGAACAGCCATAAATATAACTAACATTATCACCATTAAGTGTTAAAAGCCATTGAACCTCTGAGCCATATTTATTTACTATAGCTTCATATGAAGGTGAGCCTGCTATACTTTCACTCACTGGCGTGCTTGTATCGTCGGCTACTTCTAAATCTTCACTTGAGTCATCATCTACATAAACATATACCGTCCCGCTTTTAGATGTAACGCTATCAATTATAAATGTGATTAGTGCTTCATTAGAACATGGTTTACTTAAACTTTCCACTTTGTTTGCTAATCCATCAAATGTAGTTCCGTTATATATTACTGACCCATCTTCAGTCGTCTCATAGATTGGAACAGGCGTGCCTGTTAATTGAATTTCACCAAAAACCTGCACCTCTTCTGCAGTAGGATATTCGGTTGTTTGACCTTGAGCATTTTGAATTGATAGCTGATTTCCATAGTTGAGTGTCATACTATCTGGCTCAATCAACTCTAAGGAATATTTCAAATTTGATGTATCTACTGTTGAATCTGTAGTTGAACACCCAGAAAGAACTAAACTCATTAAAATTCCTATTGCTATAGCCTTTTTCATTATTGTACTCCCCCTACTCTAATTAGGTATTCGTCATTTCCAAAAGATGCTAGTACAGTATATACATTTGTTCCATCTGTAAAATGATACATTTCATATTGCATACTGGAACTTACTTCATCAGATTCATAGACTCTCCATGCATCCATTGATACTCCAAATTCGTTACTCATTAGTTTAAGCATTTTCAAAATGGAATCCAACATCTGTGGTGATACTGCTAAATTGGTTATCAATTCTTCAGAAACCTCGCTTGAATTTGCTGTGATTTCATTCGCTCCAGTAAGGGTAATGCTATAATCAGATGTATCCATCTCACTCTCTTCTATCTCTTCTGTTTCAAAAACTTCTCCGTTATTTTCAAGTTTATCTGTGCCTGTCACTCCACCTGTTACATCGTCCAATTCTTCTTGTAATGCATTAGACGCTCCGCTTAGATGCCCATCATCAAATGGTGTAAATAAATCTTCTTGTGGTGTATTATTATAATATTCATTGCTGGTTGCACTCTCTGTTTCTGTCTCAACTTCAGTGCTTGTATTTCCACATCCTGTTATACTCATCATCATAATGATTATGCCAGCCATTATAAACTCTTTCTTCATTTTCTCCACTCCTTTCTTTTCTAACTCTATTATATCATATTTTACAAATTTTGTCAATATTTACTTTGGCCATACAACAAATCCAGTTACCCTATAGTCTCTTTGTAATGTTTGTAGAAGCTTATCACTCCACCTATATGTCTCTACTACATTATAGAAGTATGCACAAATATGATTTCCACAAGTAAGTTGATTTGTTACAAAACTTCCTATTCTTCTTTCATCAAATGTTGCTGATCTACCTCCAGCATCACCAGAACTTTGTGCCACATTAACTGAATATGTGCCGTTTTGATACTTATTAGCTTGAACATTAGTTTGTACTATTCCACCAGGAAATGTATGTGCTTTTGCATCAGCAGGTGTTGCTGGCAAATAATAAGTTTTTCCATCTGATTTTTTCTCCAATACTATTGCGATTCTTAAATCTGAATAGTATGATGGGTCCATTGAGGATGTATTTTGCCAAATACCATGCTTAAACTGGTCGTTGTATTCTCTGTAAACTACAGTTGGTGCAGGGGCAATTCCTACACAATATACTCCTTCAAGTTGCTTTAGAGCTGCTGGTGATGTGCTATAATCCCATCCTCCCCATCTGTTAGGATAGTCATCTATATTAGCTGTAGGCCCAACACCTTTACAAAGTCTACCAGAAGATGTCAATGCCCACTCTAATGAATTTTGAATATTTGCTCCTTGACCAGTTAGCCATGAATACAAATCAGTAGTTGCTATATCTGTATCTAACATGTATACTCCGGCACTTGATGATGCGTTCCAAGGTAATCCAGTATACAGCTTTAGATTTCCACCTAAGCTCACGGTTTCAGTCGACCTTGTTCCAGTTACATCAGAGTACCATCCATCTGGACTAAGTTCTATTGTTCCATCTCCACCACCTACTGGCTCATCTAACCAAATTCCCCAACCAGCATTAGCATTTTTAACTGTACTAACAACAGTTTGTTTATTGATTGGTACATTCATAGTAGCTATAGCCCCTTCTTTACCACTTAAACCTCCACCTGCTCTGCCTCTACAAGATGTAAAGCAGTAATAATTGTCTCCCTCTTTCTTTCTGATTACCATGAAATGTGAATCTCTAGGTTTAGTGCTTTGACACCATTCACACTGAGCATCCCACCAACTGTTCCAAATATATCCGCCTTTATCAAGAATTTCATCCCATGAAGCTACATCATCTGTTAAAGCCTTATATTGAAATCCATATTTTCTTGCTAATGTTTCTATTGCATTTGGTCTCTTAATATCTACTCCTGGTGCTGCAAAGTTAGCACTGGATGTTTCCCATACTCTAACTCCATTCTCATCATGTGGAGTACACCCTAAATCATATAGTATTTGAGTAGGTGTTATCTCTTGACCTAATAAATTACTAATGGCTATTGCCAAACTGTAAACAGCACACCCATTATTTCCAAACCATTTTCTGGATTCACCCCACATGGTATGACTCCAGTCTCCACAGTATCCACCACATATATTATTACAACTTGGTCCACCTTGATGATACCAGTAATACATACCATCATCTAGTTGAACTGCATATGCTCCAGTTGCATTTCCTTGAGATGTTGCATTTGAAGGTGTTCCACCGCCACCATCTCCAATGCTGCTTGAGTTATTTCCACTGCCATCTCCACCAAAATAATCTTCAGTGGTAATATCTGTCTTTGACCATGTCCATCCTTCAATATATGGGTCTGCTCCATTACACTGACTCTTTAACTGTTGGTCACCTAAACCATTACATATTGGACATTGAGTATTTCTTCCATTCTCTTTTCTGTCCTGTAAAGCTTTTAATTCTTCCTCACTGAACTCATCCCAATTTGCATGCTCCAGTATGTAGTTACTCTTTTCTGTTCCTGATTGTAAACTGTTTAATTCTCTTATTTGATATGCTCTGAATACTCTAGCAAGCATATGAGAATACTCATTAGTACCATAGAGTAATTCATATGATGTCATTACATCATCATTGGAATCATTAGAACATTTAACTGCACACGTGCACTCGCTATCTCCATGCGTTACAACAGTGGCCACTGTTGTCCATTGACTTTGGAGTATCATTAAGTTTAGCCCTAGATATGCTAAAATACCTCCAAGGATGGTCACAAGAATATCTATGATAAGCAATTTTACTCCTAGTGCTGATACTACAGCTTTTACTGTAGTTATAAATGTCTTTTTTATTGCTCCACCCTTTTTAGGTTTTGTTAACATTACTTTTATATATAATACCAGCACCATCATACCTATGGCTAATAATGCTATGCCAATCAATAAAATTGTTAAGCCTATATTCATATCTCACTCCAAAATCTTTTTCTTCTTTTGTGTATGTGCTGGTAGTCTATATGTCTATTTTATATTAATAGGTCTATGAAAAGATAAAAGGAGCGGTTATCCCGCTCCCCTCATCATAAACTTTCAAATTCATATATGGCTTCGTTTATCATTACATAAGATGCAGGAGATATTATCTTTAAAGCTTCTGGGTATCTTATATATAAATCAAAGCACTCTGCAAAATATTCATTGGGCTTTGAAACTGCATACCTACTAATCCTCGCTGCCTCAGTATTAAACAAATCTTTATTCTTCTGCCTTCCCATTATGTTTAATTTATCATTTACATAATGCCCCATCTCGTGTATTACATTGACTGGATTTTCATCATTGACTAATAGCTTCTTTAATACATAATCAAAACAGGCATCTACTATACCTTCTCCTTTATATCCACCATAGGGTGCGTATGCTTCATCTACGATTGGATATCCAGTCATTTTTACTATAAATCCTTCATTCTGATAATATTCTCTTATCTTTTCTGGTACCATTTCATAATATTTTATCAATTCGTTATATGAAGTGCTTATAATATCTCCGTCTAGTACCACAAAACTTGGAGTTGCTATTGTACTGCTATCAATGTATTCATACTCTGGAATGCACTTTGTACAAGCAAAATATTGTACATATCCTATTATACCATTCATATCAATTAGATAATACATGCCATCATCTGATTGTATGTCACTTATAACTGGCAACTCTGTATCTTCTGAAATGACATATCCAGTGTCTAACTGTTTAGATGGCCCCGCATAGAATGGTGTATCCCAGTTGGTGGTTACAATACGTTCAGGAATTTTATTTTCTTCCTCCGCCCTTACTTCCAAAGAAGTCCCCATTAAAAGTGTCAATGCCCCAGCTAGTAAAATCTTGTTCAGTTGTCTTATCATAGAAAATCCCCTTAACTCAAAAAATTTTTAAAAGATTTTCTACGACAAGTCCAAAACAAAGATTATGCTAGCTGTAAAGTACACCGAATATCGAAGTAAAGACAAGCCCTATTATATACAAAATAATTGAAACCAAAATGAACAATGGTCTTTCAATCATCACTGTAAATATTGCTACTAATATGCTTATAATATAAAATGTGCATGACATATACAATATAGGAAGACTTTTCTTTCTTTTCTTTTGCATCTTACTCCGCTCCAGACGATTCAATCATAAATTTTATAAACTCACTGTAAACCTCAATCCCTTCTGATGCACTATTTAATAATGCAACAATCACATATACAATACTTATTGTAACACATAAATTTAGTATTGATATACCCATACCTACACCGGCTAAAGTTTGCTTTTTTTCATTTTTAACTATTGCCATTATTCCTACAATAATGCTTACAATAGGTAATATGATAGGCACAACAATGCCAAATATCCCACAAATTAGACTGATTGTTGATAGCCCATCCGACCTCTCTGTCTGCTCCCTATTTCTCATGTTCTCTCCCCAAAATCTAAAAGCCGCCTATACTTTACATATAGGCGGCTTTTCTTTATCACAAGCCTATCTCAATATAGGCAGTATATTTCATATTTCTCATTTATCATTCGCAAATCTGTAAATTCTATATTATATACAATTATATATTATCTAACTAATGCATTGGACTCACCCCCAACCCATATGTTCAATGTCTACATGTTACTACTAATCACTAAATTATACTATTTATTATCGTAATGTTACACTATCCCAAGGGAATCTCCCCCTTTCTATGTATTATGTTGAACTTCTTAGCCAATCATTGGCTAGTGCCGGTAACGGGAGTCGAACCCGTATGATGTTACCATCGAGGGATTTTAAGTCCCTTGTGTCTGCCTATTCCACCATACCGACTTGTCAAATGGAATATTGAAAAGGCTTCATGGCATTTCTTTAATTATTTACTACAACATATCAATATCCCATTTGAATTGGCTATTTAACTCCCCAGTAAGGTTGCCACCCTGAAAGGTTCCATCCCAGATGTTTTGTTTTAGGGATGTTCAAATTCTATACCATGCTTTAAATGAAATTCAAATGGCATGTCTCACATTTCAATCTTACTTCCTTGTCTTATAGACTTAGGTAAGATTTACTTAGTTTTTCCATTACCGTCGCTCGCTAATGTACTATCCATGCATCCAAAGATGTTCAATCATCTTTCACTTGTATTTCAACCCTTTCAGTCCGCATAGAATGGATTCCTCGTTTTACGTCTTAAACAACCATCATACATAGTCACTTCCCAATCAAATGATTGACAGCTCTGAACCTCTGGGTAATCCCTCACTACCAGCATTTCTGTATTGGGCAAGTACAGTCTGTTAAACTCATTCAGCAACCACTAATGTAGTCCTGAAATGGGAAGAGAAGGACTTGAACCTTCAGAAGCCGAAGCCACCGGATTTACAGTCCGGACCGCTACCAATTACGGAATATCTTCCCGAAAAGGAGGCCTAACTTTAATAGTTAGGCTGTTTCTTATGAAAGCTTTTTGAATACATCCATTCTGAGAGACTACAATAAATATCTTTAACTTGTGTGGACGTTAAAGTATTTATCATTGCGTCATATCAGAACTGGGGAGTGGACCCCCTGGGACTTGAACCCAGGACCGCCTACTTATGAGGTAGGTGCTCTAACCTGCTGAGCTAGGGGTCCTTATCTGACCTTACTTACTACTTCTCTTTACATTATGTATTATAACATAACTTCCAAATTTTGTCAACAAATATTTTTACTTTTTTCTTCTTTCTTTTTATTATCCTCTCTCATTACATTAACTATACTACCACATATTACAAAATTTGTCAACACTTTCTTTCTATTCTTTTTTAACTTTTTAATTTTTATTATACTCTATTACACCCGATGATATAAATTAGGATTTAACTATCTCTATTGGAATCATTGCTTTTGAGATGATATTTCCATTCACATCTATCTCAGCATCAAATAACTTAAACTCATCTTTAACACCCTTTAATTCTTCTTTTGTATACTCTTTAATTTCTCCATGAATTAAAATTCTCGCACTGACTGTATTTCCATCTGAATCTCTTTTAATGCTCAATACATCATACTTTTTAACATATGTTACTTTCATTTCACTAGGTGACTTCTTTTTATGAGGTTGATTCTTTTCCTTACTCTTCTGTATTGCTTTTTTATTTGCTAGCATATCTTTGTTCATCTCTGTTCATCCTTTCTTTTCAAATCTTATATCTGTAACTCTGAATATTCTTTCATATGCTCCACTCATAGACATTTGATGACCCCATACATATATTTGTCTCATCAAATCTAAATCAATCTTTTCATATATTTCTGGAATTGTCAACATATTTTTATATCTGATATATGCATACATTTGACCAATCCATCTTAATTCATCTGGATAATAATCATCTTCTTCATCTGGCTCTGCTAAAATTGGTGTGAAATCCCCATGCAAATCATAATTAACATAATCAATAAAAACACCAATAGCTGAATTATTTAATGCTCTAGGTGAACAATTATCCATTTCCCAACGAATATTACTGTAAATAAACTTTCTTGCAAACTTATCCCTTGATATATTTACATCATAATATTTCTTTGCATATTTAGCACAGTCCTCATATAAATATCCCATAACTCTCATATCATCTTTATGATACAAGTCTATTAATTCACGTGTTACTTTAATCACTCTTTACACCCCCAAATACATATAGATTACATCATCTACAAAATGCCCAGTAAGTGTTTTCGATGCCTGACTCTTTATGTTTCTTTTGGCCATAGCCTCTCTATTAGAAAACTTATTAAAATATATTCTTGATACTTCTTCCACTTTATGCTCTGCTTCACCTAATCTATTGAAAGCTCTCTCACTCTTGAAGAATACCTGAAGCCCTAAGTCACCTAACCTAAATATTCTGTCTATTTCTTCTATCGTTTGAAGTCCTAGCATAAAGTTATTTATGGTGTTGTAGTATCTATCATCACATCTATAACCTATTATAATATCACAATCTGTATTTACTTTAAAATTTTGTTTTATACTATTTATACGCTGTTCAACTCTCAAATTATCACTTTCTTCAATTTCTCTATGTGTAATTAACTCAGCAATCCAATTAATTGTATGCAATCTTGTAAAATCTACTACATATAACCCAGACAAATCAACTTTATATGAATGAACATATCCACGGTCGCCAGAACTATAATATGCCCATGCCCATTCCTTTGCCAATTCCTTATTTGGAGTTGTATAGAATCCTTGACCGTAATCTGTATCTTGTTGCCCTCTCCCATAAATAGGTACCATAGATTTATCTTTATTTCCATGATAGACCATTACTTTTGTACTTGTCCTAATAATTTTTCTAGCTTGACTCATATCACGTTGCATCTGTATATTGGGTCTATTAGGAACTACTTCTACCGGTAACCTTCCTTCCCTTGCTCTAACAAACCCATCATTAGTTATTATTGCGTTAATAAGTTGTATCCCATTTCTTTTTAGCTGCAATATTTCACTGTTTGTATAACCTAATACTTTATTATTTGAGTATATTTTTGCCCCGTATGTTTTTCCGTTTTCATCCTTTAGAATCGCCAACACATATCCTTCTCTAAACATTCTATTTCTCCTGTTAGAATAATTCCTTCCCAAACTCTTCTAAGTATAGTTCACACATTCTTCTGTATGCTCCACCAAATGACATTTGATGCCCCCAGATATAAATATTACACATAGTATCCAAATCTAATTTCTTATATATTTCACTACATGGAATATCTGTTTTATATCTGATGTAAACATACATCTGACCAATCCAGAAAAAGCCCATTTCATTGAATCCATCTGCTTCATCTTTATCCAGTAGAATACTCTCAAAATTACCCTTTAAATCCCATTCTACAAAGTCCTTAAATGTATCAACTGCTGCCTGACCCATAGGTCTTGGATGGTATATATCCATCTGAGTACGTATAAAACTATTCATAAATACATCTATAAACTTTACTCTGGAAGTCACTTGATTAAACTTTCTCATAGCATATCTATCGCTGAACTCAAACAAGTTTCCCATGACTCTTAAATCATCTTTAGCATATAAATCTTTTGTTTCCTTGTCTATTTTAAGCTTTTTCATAATAATCACCTAAGGGTATATCTATATGTGCATGTACCTATCTCAATCCCAAATCATAATACATGGTTAAAAACTGATTTGCTAAAATATCATTGTTTATTAAAGGATCATACTGATCCTTTATGATAAAATCAAATTGCTCTATTCCTTTATATTCTACTGCTATTCTTAAGTTATCTATAGTATTAGGACTCAAATACTGTTTATATCTAATATAAATAAATGTTATATCGTATAAATCTCTTATCTTATCCCTACTGTTAAATGCCATTGTCTTTAATCTAGCTAGTTCGTCTATAGAATATACCAATATATTATTTATACTGGTAACCATATAGTCATTAACTGAACTTCTCCTAAATGATACTTCAACTTTTAATGGTTTTGCACCACCATAGTGTATCATTACTCTTTGAACAGTCTGTGTGTCTTTTGCTATGCGATACTCTATATATGGATATTTATTTCTTGCTATTGACATAAATCCATCTATATATCTGAATATATTTTCAAACCCATCTAAGTCAATATCCTCTGAAAAACGCTCTAACCCATAGCAAAGCATTAAGGCCGTACCACCTTTTAAAATAAACTTCTTTGTTTTAGCATTTAAAAATTGAATGAAGTCAATTATAATTTCTTTATGAAATCCCATCCATGATATATCATTTGTATTCATTTTTTTCTCCTTTAAACCTTTACTTTCTTTAAAACATTCCCACTGGCTCATAAATTCTCTTTTCATTAATGCATCTATACTTCTCCAATACTTACTTCCTTTAAGCATTGCCACCTTATTGAAGAACTCCGTGTTATACTCGTCAGTACATATAAAGTCATTTCTGAATCCCTTTAGCCATGATGTTTTTCCTGACTCCATCAAATCTAATATTGCTCTTAAATCATTTGCCACTGCATATAATTCTATATGACATGGTATTCTCTTATTTAATTCTATTCCCCAATCTTTAAACATACTGTTGTCACTTTCTTGTAACTCTATCTTATTCCAATCTAATGCTGATGTATGCCAATCTCCACAGGTATTTAAACTATTTTCAATATTTAATGCGTAGATACCAGTTAAGTACTTCATATCAAATACCTCACCAATATTGAGTCTTAAACCAATTAAAGCCATCAACCTTACTATGCTGATGACTTTAATCTTTTGTTTATTGCTTATTTACTCTTTCATTAAACCATTTTGTTATGTATTGACCAGAAACAGTTTCATTCTCGGCTACTATCTTAGCCATATCCTCTAAAATATCTTTATGATTACTAATTTCATCATAAGTCTCTTTGTATAGTTCCTTTGCCATGCTGTAAATCTCTTTTGATACATCTGTTTCCATTAAGTATCCAGATTCCATCATTGACTTAACATCTACAAGTCCTATCTTAGAGTCAAATCCGTAATTCTCAATATATGCTCTAATATATTGAGTTGCTACCTTAATATCTTGACTGGCTCCAGTTGTACATTCATCTGCACCAAACATAACTTCTTCTGCCGCTCTGCCTGCATAAGCCATCTTAATTCGACTACGAAGTTCTGATTTTGTTATTACGAATGTATTCTTATCCTCAGTGATTACCATACCACCAGTACCTGCTGTATTAGGTACAATAGATATTCTAGCTATAGGTAAATTATTTAACAAACTGCTTAATGCATGACCACTCTCATGATAGGCGGATAACTTAATGTCTTTCTCTTCTACATGCTTTGTCCTACTACCTTTAAACATTGAGTTATCAATGGCTTCTTCCATGATTTTCGTATCAAGCTTATCTGATTTAGATGCTACTGCAAGCATCTTAGCTTCATTTACAATGTTTGCTATATCTGCTCCAGTAAAACCGCTACTTTGCTTTGAGATACCATCCAAATCTATGTTGGAAGTATCAACACCCTTTAAATAGTGTTCATACATTTCTTTTCTGACTTTCCAGTCTCTAGGTGGATTAATTACTATCTTCCTGTCAAATCTTCCTGCCCTAACCAAAGCTGCGTCTAATCTATCGTCTACATTAGTTGCTCCAATTACAAAAATACCACTCTCACTTGAAAATCCGTCAATCTCTTGTAATAGAGCATTAAGTGTCTTATCATCTTCACTACTTCTGTTTTTATTACTTCTTGATGCTCCAATAGCATCAATCTCGTCAATAAATACAATACATGGACTATTCTTCCGTGCTTCTTTGAATACTTCTCTAATTCTCTTCGGTCCCATTCCTACATAGAGTTCAATTAGTGATGAACTATCAACACTAATCATCTTTACACCCATTTCATTACTGATTGCTTTTGCAATCATTGTCTTACCAGAACCAGGTGGACCGTAAAGTAGCAAACCTTTTGGTTGCTTCAAATTGTACTTATCTCTTAACTCTTTATCCTTAAGAACATCAATCATAAACTTGATTTCTTCAATACTTTCATCAAGTCCTATAATATCATCAAATGTTACATCGAAATCTTGAGTTGCCTTACTTGTCTTTGCTCCAGTGAATGATGACATTAACTGTACTGTTAAAATTCCTAAGAATGTAACAGGAACTATAGTAATAAGAAGTGCACCTATTCCTTGTACTAAAGAACCAGTTTTGTTAAATCTTATTCCATTTTGGATGATAACTCCATTCTCCAGCAAGTCCTTATTAAATTCATCATATGAAGGATTCGTAGTTGACTTCATTACTGTAGCTTCATTTGCTGCTTTAATTCTTTCGTCAACTGTAAAATCTCCTGTTTCAGGTTCCTCAGCATTTTTCCTGTTTTCTTCCAGGACTGGGAGTGAATCTTCTTTATTTACCCAGTATATCGTACTTGTATTACTATCAATATAAACTACATCTATCTCTCCATTATCTAACTCTTCTTTAAATTCTGTATATGTTACCCTAGTAACATCATACTGTATATTCATTTTTACATCATCATAAGCTGATACACTAACAACTGCTATAGCTAGTGCCCCTACAACTATTAAAAGCCCTTTCACCAGTGAGAAAGAGCCTTTATTTCCTTTACGCTTATTATTTTTTCTAAATACTGGTAGCTTCATCCTTTTGTCTCCATGTTCTTTAGTATTGTGCCTATACTCCCTCATCAAAAATGTAGTTAAAAGAAACTGGGCTAGTTGGATTCGAACCAACGAATACAGGAGTCAAAGTCCTGTGCCTTACCGCTTGGCGATAGCCCATTATGTATGGGTGACAAATATCACCCAAGTTAAAAATCTTCTATATCTGGCTCATAAGCCATTTCTTTAGCTTCCCTCATTTCCATCTGATATACTCTGGCTGCTTCATATACCATTCGAGCACACCCTTCATGAAACCAGGTTCTTGCCATCCTATTATTGCCACTCCTTGTCTCAATCAACTGAGTTCCAGTTAGACAATAACTTTCTTTCTGAATCTCTTTACCACACTTGTGACATGTCCTATTACTTGTAGGTCTAACAATCTTTGATAATTGTAAACCATATTCTAATGCTACTCTTGAGTCTAGTCTTTTTACTTTTTGTAAAAGACTATCTAAGCTTTCTTTTGATATTCCATCAACTGAAACTCTGCTTCTTAACAATTTCTTAAATTCTTCTGTTTCAGCTATACCTGTATCTTTACAGATAATGTCTATTTGTTTTATAATAATATCTAAATCTTTATCCATAATGTACTAACTCCATACGTTTTTTATGTTAGACTTCTCAAATTTCTTAACTTCTATACACATTCTAACACAAAATACATATTTTGTCAATACAAAATTTCCCAAAAATTTACATTCTTATTTTTCAATGTACAGATGAATTTGTGAGCTTTCCACTCACACGCAGGTTTGGTAGTTGCTATGCCAACTCACAATGCTCTTTTACAGATTACATAGATTATATCTATAAATATATCTACTAATCAGACCTCACGGAATTTGTTTCCACTGACTATTGCTAAACAATCTTGACCTTGCAGGAATATAGGTTATCTAACTCATTTATTCATCTGTAATGCAGATAGAGGGATTTGAACCCTCATGAATTTTCTTCGGTAGATTTTGAGTCTACTGCGTCTGCCTATTCCGCCATATCTGCAAATGGTGACATTTCTGTCACCACTTCAGTGATAACTTCCAAAGAAATATGAACAAAAATGTAACCGTAAACATGTCCAATAAAGAGATAATGATATAGAAAATCCAAACTCGGAACTTTAAAAGTTCATATCTTTGTATAAAACACTGAATTTTAAAGTTTATACATGAGAATAATAGTCCAACTTACCAAAAACTATTATATATCATGCAAATAGTCCATACCCGAATCGAACAGGTGCCTCCCCAGCTATGTATGAAGCGTACACACCAAACATTGCGATTGAAACTTACCTAAATCTTGGAGGAATTTTTCATGAAAACATGGAAAAATTACTATACAGGTTATCTTATGTGCTGGGGTATTCTACCACTAAACTAAGGGACTTTATCAGGTGTGACCTATCTTCCAATAGTCCACACCTTATATTCTATAAATCCTCTAACCTTGAGTTAAGAATACGCTCTGTCTCAGCTGCCTTTTCTCTTTCTCTTTGAAGTTTCTTTTTATATGAACTATAAACTCCAATTACAATGATGTCTACTCCAATCAACAACACCACAACAATAATTGCTGGTGTATTTGATTTAGGCTTCGACATGATTCTATCAGCTGTATCTGAGAATACTCTTGAAAAATACTGCTCATCAGACAAGTTTGTTGTGTATAATGAATTTGCAAAATCAATTAATGTATCAGTTGCATCACTATCCATAACCGACTGAGCTGATGTTCCAGCTAAATAGAATGGGTCGTAATTACTTGATGACCACTCACAGAACATAAACAGCAATCCGCCTTCATTGGTTCCCATCACTTGGTCATATATCTCATTACATCTTGCTTCGATATCATCAAGGCTTGGATTTGAGCTTCCGTAGATGTTGTCTGTAATAACCAGAATTGGCTGAACTCCAGTTTCATCATAGAACTCTTCCATTCCTTCTAAGACTTCTCTTTCATTGGTAATCCATCCCAATTCGTCTATGATGGTATCTCTATCAAATGCCGCCAGTGGAGTTATCTTCTCTCTTTCTATGTAATTACGCTTAGCTGGATTAGTGAATGCCAGGAATAATGCAAACAATGCTAACAGCAATCCAGCAATTACTAGAATTATCATTACTCCACTGTTCGTAGATGTATTACTGTCATATCTACTTGTATCTAGCCCACCCATTCCTGAGCCAATAGGTGTACCATTTTCATGTACTTCTCTTACAATTGATTTACTCTCGCTACCTGTGTTTATAATCACAGGAGAAACTACTGTCGTTCTTCTAGGTGGCCTAGGAGGTCTTGGTGGTATATCAACATGTAAACCACCATATCTGAAAGAACCACGATTTGGTCCTATTCTAAATGATGGTCCACCACTTCCAAAAGAATGGCTTCCCCCACCCCTATTAATGGAACCGCCACCTCTACTGCGTCCACCACTTCCTCCGCCGAAGGAACGGCCTCCACCTCCACCAAAGCTGTGGCCGCCGCCTCCGCCGCCACCGCCTCTTCCTCCTCTGCCCATAGTTTTATCCTACCTTTCTTAGATTCCACACTCAGCTTTTAATGCTGCAAGTTCAGCACTTACATCTACATCTGAACCTACTCCACTATACTTATTTCTGAGTGCATCCATCTCATCTACAGGCTCTTCATTAAGTTCCATGGTTGCCTGTGCCTTGTCAAGTTCAGCCTGTGCTCTTTCTGCATATTTATCAAAGCTGTCTAAACCGCTCTTAGGCATCTTCATGTTATTGACAGTCTCAGCTGCTTCTGCAACTGCAATGGATGCCTTAACAGTGTTTCTACGAGATTCCATCGTAGCAATGTCCTGATTGAGTTTATCATACATGCTACGAATTTTCTGAGTGTTGTTCTTTGCTCCAATAAGAACTTTCTCAGCAGGGTCTACCTCAGTTGTCTTAATCTTCTGCTCGCTGGCAAGAAACGCCTTTGCATCTTCCTCATTACCAGCCTTTAGTGCCTTAACCGCCATTTCATGCTCTGCCTTCATCTTAGCAACAGCATTGTCATAGTTTCTCTGTGCTCTCTTTTCATCTGCCATGACTGCCGCAGTATTCTTCTTAACTTTTGCGAGGTCCTCATAAGCATCCCTAAGAGTCTGGTCAATCATCTTCTCAGGGTCCTCAGCCTTATCCAAAAGGCTATTCACATTAGACTCCATAATCTGAGCAAATCTGTCAAAAATACCCATTCCTTTTCTCCTTTGTTATTGTTTTATTTTTAAAGAATACTTAACTACTGAATTTTCCTTTTCTTTTATTAAGTATCCTTTAGTTACTAATTTGTTTGTGTTATATTTAACACTGTTCTTCTCTATCCCAAGATTTCTTTCTATATATTCCAAGGTTAATACACTTTTATCAAGATTTCTTAGCTTTGTTAAGAACACTGCTTCATTCTGAGATAAATCTCCCAAATGTCTTGATTTGTTAAATGCCCTTAAAAATTCATTTAACTGAAACTCTATAAACTCTGTTATGTCAACATCATCACTACTGTCTTTATATGCTTTTATAAAAAACTTATCATATGTACTCAATGCTTTCTTTTCTGATAAAACTACGTACTCAATTTTTGGAAAACCATTATGATATAGGTAGTGATAAACCCATAATCTTGCTACACGTCCATTTGCACTGTTAAATGGTTTCACATATAATACATAAAAATAAATTAAACATGCTTTAATAATATTTTGCATGTCCAATCTTTCTATAGAAGATTTAATTCCTCTCATTCTTAGAGAAATCATTGATGGTTTTTCACCAGATTCATCTTCGTTCCATGTTTTTCTGTATTCACTACGTGAACCATTTATTCCAGTGGTTATGTACCTATGCCATTCTCTTATGCTAAATTCTTTTCTATCTACTCTTACTGCTTCATGTAATGCCTTAATGGTATATTCTATTTCTACACTTTCAGCCTTATCCATTATAGATGATTCAATTCCTTCATCTAATAATGCGTTTCCATATAGTTTAGAATGATTAAGCCTCTCATAAGATGACCTTACTGACCTGGCTAAATCAGCCAACTCTTTTGACATACTAAAAACTATAGGCTTATTATTTAATCCAAATAATCCAGTGTTTACTTTCACTACTGGATAATTTTCTTTAGTGCTCACTCCCCCAAACCTCATATGCTTTCTCAGTCTGGATGAACCTCGCTTTCATCCATAACTGCTACTATAGCACATAAAGTTTTGTAGGCTCCAATAGTTAGTAATAATCCGAATGTCAACACACTTACAATTCCAAGTGCTACACCAATGTTATTCATTCTCATCTTCTGACCTTTCTAGTATATTCTGTCTTAAACGGTTGGAGTGGGATTCGAACCCACGCGCCTGTTACAGCCTACCGGTTTTCAAGACCGGACCCTTCAACCACTTGGGTACCCAACCAAAAGTGCATTTCCTAAACCGACTATCCCTAAAGGCTCCTTATTTGACTCTCAATGCACTATCAGCATGTAGGTATGGTAGTTACCATCAGCTGTTGAAATACACACCATCTTGTGTGCTTTCAGAGTTTTTCAGGCCACCCTACCAAAGTGACCCTTATTCATCGGGAATGACTGAAACAGGACTTATCATCCTGTCCCAGCCTCAAAGAAAAGGATTTTGCTACTAAGCAAAAACAAAGGATGAACTGCCCTTATATAAAGGGCTAACCCAAGCCACGGCATGACCCGTAGATTATTAATCTTGCTTATCTCTATGGAATACTTAATCCCAAAAGCAAGCTTGGGTGAGTCTTTCAACTGACTATGCGTAAAAACACTTCATGGTCTTAAACCCATATCTCAATTTTTGTCCAGCTGATTAACCCAATACCTCATAACCGCAGTATTAAACTTACTGCTAATTCACCGCCGTTGTGCTAATGCACTACCAGCGCATTGCCATCTAAAATGGCTAATCTCATACATTCGGCCCACAGCCGAAACATCCTCACTGTACTCGCTACATATAATACTCATGCACTTTCTTATACGCCTTTCCAGTGTCGCAGTAATGCTTCCTTCGCATCACCACATATGAAGTCTTAAACCATATTGCTTCACATCATATGGTTTCCTAAGCACTTACCCTATGCTCAGTTGTCATATCAGATGCTAGCTATCTTCAATGACCAGTGCCGATAAAGGGACTCGAACCCTTATGCTTAAAGCGCTTGATCCTAAGTCAAGTGTGTCTGCCAATTCCACCATATCGACAATTTTTTTATTTATTTAACTCAATAATCTATAATGACTATTTTTAGGATTATCTCTTTCTTAATGGGTGCCTTCAATCAATCTTTATTTGAAGACACCCATTTATACATATTATTTAAGAAGCTGAATATTATCAATCAGTGGAAGGTTAATCACTCTCTCCTGAATGGCTCCTACAATACCTACTATGTAGCACACTCCAACCAGAATATTTGCTACACCAATAATACAGCTAAGAAACCATGGTAAACCGATAAATATTGATACCATAGTCAATACAGCATTGGCAATGTGAAGAGTTAATGCCTGGTTAAGCCATGGCTTGGCATTTTCTTTATCTCCAATTACCATTACCACAATAAACCCTATAAGGGTTAGATATCCGATAACCGCAGTAACTTTAGCATCAATCTTTGGCTCATTATATCCTGCTTGATTACCATTCATCTGATTCATGTTCATTTGATTTTGATTACCATTCATCTGATTGTTCATTCTTCTGTTTCCCATATTGGGTGTTCCTTCAAATCCAAAGTCATCTTCAAAACTAGAAGAATCATCTACCTGATTGTCAAAATCATCTGAGCCAAAGTCATTTGAACCAAAGTCATTGGATTCAAAGTCAGAACTGAATCCATTTGAACTAAAGTCATTTGAGCTAAAATCATCGGACTCAAAGTCTGATGTAAACCCAAAATCATTTTTCTGAGGCTGTGGTTTATTCTGAGCTGGCCTTCTTACCTGATTTTGATTGGGTCTGTTATTTACTCTCTGACCTTGATTTACAGGTCTTTGCCCATTGTTTTGTACCTGCCTACTTCCATTTGGCCTCTGCCCATTGCTTGGTCCTTGCCCAGTTGACTGCCCCTGATTATTTCTAATAGGTGCAGAATTTCTTACATTGTTATTAACCGGTTTCCTTACTTGTCCCTGATTCATAGGTCTTCCATTATTAACTGGTCTTTGTCCATTTCTTTGGACGTTATTCTGATTATCCATTCCTATCTCCTTTGATATAAGACATTTCTGTCAATCCCTTAGATGTAAAAGCCGAAGGTGGGACTCGAACCCACAACCTACTGATTACAAATCAGTTGCGCTGCCATTGCGCTACACCGGCAAAATGGTTAACCTAGATGACCTTCCCATCATGTATGTTGGCACTTAACATTATACCTCAACCGTATATGCTTACTATATCCATGTGTACTTTCTTCACAGTACAAATGATATGCTAATGAAAGAAGAACTTTGTTATGCGAAAATGCTACCAAAAAGATGCCACATATTTCCACCATAAGTTTTAAAATAAAATATTGCACTGAAAGGATATGTCCATATAATCTGGACAGATGCATGAAGGGACTTTAACCCCCATAACCAACGTTGAAGGCTGGTATGTTATCATTACATCACATGCATAATTCCTGATAGTAAGACTTTTACTTACACCCTTGCAACATGTGCTATGCACTAAATCTAAACATTGACTAGTATGAATTTAGACCTTGTAAGCTACCCATTGAATCGCTGTTATATCTTATCCGGATAAGCTTCTAACAGTACTCGACAATGTTTCTTACTTATGCTACATCAGGAACTCTCCCAGTAGGACTCGAACCTACGACCCGCTGATTAACAGTCAGCTGCTCTACCTGCTGAGCTATGGAAGAATATAAATCAAATTTTAAAAATTAATTTACTAATGTAAATCTGTATTCCTGATTGATATTAGGATATTTCTCTTTATCTACTGGACTAATAAACTCCTCATAGCTTCTTACCCATATTTTATGCTCATCTTCTGTATCCTGATATACAACCTGTAAACTTAAGTCCCCACAAGACTTTGCTATTGCAATTACTCTATATGTGTTGCCCTTAAAATGCTTATATATCTGATCTACTTTAACTTCCATGACAGAATACCTCACTGTGCATAGTCTGGAATGTTAGGTTCCACATGTCTTACTTCAGGTTCAAACTCTACATAACTTCTTAAGAGTTCTACGATTCTTTCAGCATTTTCTGAATCTACCCATCCAGCATTATATGTATCTAGATTCAAATATACTTCACATCCATTGATAAAGTAGTATACGCTTAAACCCTTGCTTCCATAATCGTATCCAACTACTCCATCACCTGTATCTTCAAGCGGTGTATAGTGCAAAAACCATCCAGTTGACCTATTCATAGGATTAACTTTAACACTAAACTGTACTTCTCCATTTCTTGCACTATCCTTACCGAATTTGTTCTGACCATAATAGTTGTAATATGCCAATTCATCAACTACATCGTCTTTTGTGAGCTTAACATAGTCTGAACCCAATGATACATACTTATCATCTCTGTCCTCAACCTCAAGTGTAGCATATCCTACATACTCAACATTGCTATCCCAATATGTTAAGTCACCATAAATATTCTTTGGAATATGCAGATTCAAAACTTTTACTGCCTCATCCATATTATTAGAATCACCATCGTAAAAAGATACTACTACATCTCCAGGTTCACCCAGCTGTTCCTTAATGTATTCAAATCTCTCATCTGATGACATTTGAGCTATAGCTTCATCAGATAAGTCTCTTGTTTCGGATACACTCTCAACTTCACTATTGATTGTGCTCTCATCAGTAGTTACATCTTCATCTGATGTGTCCACACTTTCTTCTAATGCACTTGCACCAAAAGTCTGTGGTGCACTATTCTGTGCTACTGTACTATCTGTTCTATCCTTACTGCATCCCACAAATGTAATTGCCAATGTGATACATAACAATGCTATTAAACATTTCTTTTTCATTTCCTATCTCCCTTGAATTAATATAAAACGGAGCGTGTGGGATTCGAACCCACGCATCCTTTCACAGACCTACGCCCTTAGCAGGGGCGCCCCTTCAGCCTCTTGGGTAACACTCCAAACCAATAGCTTTTAATATTGGGCGAGCCAATCAGCCCGCCCATTTATTATCATGCCGCTTCCCACACAGCTACCACCTGTTATCCGTAAATCCAACGTCGTGCACAACGTCCAGGTGCCCCCGAAATTATTCGTTCAGAAGGTTTCTTTTTATCCACCTACAAGTTATTACTTTTGGGAGTTCCTTAAACCCTTCTAAATCTCCCTTCACAACGCATCTGACCCCTGTCAGTCGATGCCAGTCATGAACTTCGTATCTTATGACTCCAGGTCTAACGTGCATAAGAACAAGGGTTGCATCGGCTTCTCCGTATTCTAAGGTTAAGAATAGGTTCATTGCCAATGAGTCGGAATGACAGGATTTGAACCTGCGGCCTCCTGGTCCCAAACCAGGCGCTCCACCAAACTGAGCCACATTCCGAGGAGCGGATACCTTGGGGTGAAGGTATCCATTGCATGAGTCTAAAAATGTAAATGTAACCGTATTGCTATTCATCGAATATATGCACAAAGAATCTTAATACATAGATCAATGAATCTCTAACTGTATTCCGGTTTATACAGCTGAGTGAAGTTTCGATAAATACCCCGTCTAAATATTTATCTCCCTTCTTTCTAAATACATATTACCACAAAAACCAATTTTTGTCAACACATTTTTTCTTTTTCTTTTTTCTTTCTTAAAAATTATTTTAATAATCTATTTTCATTACTGTCTAAAATATAGTCCATACCATCTCTATAAGCGTAAACTAAATTGTCTCCCCACAATGTTCCGTAAAGTCCAACAGCCATAAAATCATGTATCTCAATTAAAGCTGTTCCTTTAGGAGTCACCATTACATCAATTGTGTATGATTTCAAGTGTTTTTCATGAGTATTCACTAATCCAATAGCTTTTCTTATTTTACTCATGTCTGGCAGCACATATGGGTCTCCGTTGTAGTTTACACAGTTTTGCAATTCCCCACCTATAACATAGCACCTATACTCACTGAGTATATCAACTACATCGCTTACAATATAAATTGCTTCTTTAGATATCCAATCTTTAGTCTGCCTATCAAAATCAACCACGCCTGCAAATGACTTTAATTTGCTTGCATCTTTAACAAAGTATGTTCCTGTCAAGTCCTCTAACTCAATAGGCTTGTATATCTCATAATCTCTAAGTAAGAACTCTTTCGTTCTGATATAATCGGGTATTTCTATTGGGTTAATCTGTTTTATTCCATGATAAAGCTTAAAATACAAACCCACAAAGTTTAAATCACCAACTACTAATGCTTCTCTAGGTATCTTTAAATCTACCATATCAGGTGTAGATACCTCATGGAATGAATGCATCAATCTGCAAGTTGACTTGCTGAGAATCTCTTTAAGTATAAAGTTTTCTATGCCAAGACTATCACTGTCTGACTGCATCCACACATCCATGATTTTTAACCCTCAGTGTAATGGGCTAACGGCCATTTAAACCATCAGCCCATTATTTTTAATTTATTATACCCAATAACGAATAAAGATATATTTCAGGAACACTCCTTTATGCGATATATTCCAACCAAGTGCAGGCTGACTCACTTATACTTATTCCAGACCTCACAAATGATAATATCTCACTATATGCCCTATTTGCACGCTTATCATTCACATCAGACATACTCAAATGCACATTCTCTCCAGTAATCTGCTTCTCAATGGCATCTGCTAAATTTGCAATGGATTCATCACTTCTTACCAAATCCATGCCACGTTCATTACAGAATCTTTTAAACCTCTCATCTGTGTGCATGATATTATATAGTTCCTTCTTGTCCACTCCACGATAATATACCAAATTATCAATGAGTCTTGCTACATTATTAGTTGCTGCTTCTGCTCTCTTACTGATTATACTCATATCTTTCTCCTTCCTTATACCTCTTATTATATTCAATTAACCGTCAAAATATTCACATTTTTCAAATCAAATCCACATTTCTCTCATCTCCCCAACTTCTAAAAATCTTCCCTAAATTCTATTTCAAAATTTAAGCTACTGATACCAAAATTCTTCACTTCTGATTCACAAAATTTTTCTTTCTGATTCCATGTTTGTTATGTAGCTCAAAATATTTTTCTTTTTCACAAGTATTCTCTCATTAAAATTATATATTTTTAATAATTGTTTATTTTATCAAATTTGATACTAATTTTTATCCACTGCTATCTCAAATTTTTCTTCAATGCTCAATTCTAATTATTTATAATGTCTATTAACAAAAATTTAGGGGATACACAACCAAATTATCGTGTATCCCCCAAAGGATTAAATCTTACTGCTTCTTAATATCTACCATGTACTCACGGAAAATATTACGCTCGATTCTCTCTCTTAATTCTGCCATTTCCATCGTGCTAATCTTGGGGTCTAACATTGGTGTGATATTTAAACCTTCCTCATATGCCTCAGATAAGATTGACAGCTGACCAAAACTATACTCAGGATTAAGATATGCTGAAATATCTTGACCATTCTTTATATCAGAGATGTATAACTTCATACAATCTGGCTTGAAGTCTGGATGCTTAAGCATCGAAACATCAATTCCTTGCTTCTCTGCATTATAAAGAACCAGCACTTGTTCCTTAGTAAACTCTTTCTTAGTTTGCTTTGGTTTGCTCTTTCCATCTGAGGAATTAACTCTTTCAGCAATTTTTGAAGCTGGTTCAGTAGTGGTTGGCTTTACAGCTGGAGCTGCCTTTCTCATATCAGCAAATACTTTCTCAACTGGAATGCTCTCATCCATTTCTTTAAAGTATGCCTTCTTATCTTTCGTAGCTGGTACATAAATCATATTTTGTACATAATTGAAACCAGCTGCGTTCCACTTGGCTGCTTCTGCCAGCATATCATTTAATCTGACATTCTTAATCTTTCCAGAACTGCTTGCTAGCTTATAACCCAGAATAATGTCTTTATTACCTACTAACTTTGTTAATGCTACCAAAGGTTTGGGCCCTTGCTTCTTAGCTCCTGACTGTTTATCCTTTACTGTAGTATCAAATCTGGAAAAGCTGAGTGGTTTTCCAACCACTCTGCCCCTCTCATCAATCTTAGCATTGATACATTCAATTCTTGTATGCTTAAGTTCCTGTACCATTTGCATTATCATTACATATCCACAGTCGTATTTCCATTCATAATGTCCTTGACCAAATACTCCAGCGTATTTCAGTAATAATACTGAATTACCTCCAGAAACATCAAGTACTGCATATTTTACAATGTCTCTCATATCTATCACCTACTCCTTAACTAAATACTTTTGCATTTTCAATTCTGAACTGCTCTAACTCTGGACATGCCTTTCTGAATTTATCACTCAGGAACACTTCAACAATCTTAGAATATCCAGCACCAATATCACTTAAAGCAGAGAATCCATAGTCAACTCTCGTCTTTGAGATTGCTACAATCCACTTGATAAGATTTACTGCTGTCTCAAGTGTCTTATCAGTAAACCCTCTAGGCTGTTCTTCCTGTTTGAAAATGTTAATCGCCGCATTAACTGCATTTTCAATGGAGATGTAAACCATCTGAGGCTCATACTTACTAAGGTTTGTATCGCCCTTACCAGCTAAGATGTCAGCTGCTGGAATTGTCTGCTCCTTATAAGCGTAAAATGCTGCGAACGCTGCTGAATCTCTGCTTCCAATAAATCCAGATGCATATAACTCAACATCTTCTCTGTTAAGCACTCCATTAGGTGCTTTCTTTTCACGAGCTGTAATCTTCTTAGCCAGCATTGTCCAACTTCTAGGACAAGGGAACACACTAGCGACCTCATCTACATTCATCTTATGTAGCTGGTCAGGTGCGAACTTCAAATAAGCAATTACTGTAGGATTCACACCAGACTTAGTAGCCCATCTAGTCCAAGAATCAAGGTCAGGCTCGATTCTATAGCATTGACAACGGCTAATGAATGCTGATTCGATGTTCTTAAACACACCACCATCATCAAGTCCATTGCCAAGTGCTACGCATTTCCACTTAGGAGGCAGATGATAGTTACCAAGTGAACGCTTGCTATCAAGAAGCTGATATGCCGCTGCTCTAACACCAGGTTCAGCAGAAGTAATCTCATCAAGAACAAGAATACCAATTTCTCCATCTGCCCCATTTTCATCAGGCAAAAGTGCATTAGCCGCATATGTTGTACGTCCATTCTCAATGGTAGGAAGACCAAGTATATCAATCTCTCCTAAACATACCAGCCTCATCTCTTTGTATCCAATACCCATCTCCTTACAAAGTTCTGCAATGGATACTGTCTTACCTACACCTGCTTTTCCCAATCCAATAATGGGGTCGTAGTTTCCATCTTCAAGGTCATTTCTAATCTCGTTGATGAATCTCTCTACGCTAATCTGTTGCATATTATGGGTTTCAGCCATCTTCTTTTTCCTCCTTAATCAAAAATCTCTGAAAAGTCTGTATTACTAACCATTAGGTTAATTAACTTATCATAGTTTGACTTCTCTCTATTTCTTATAACGCATATTGCATTATAATTGCTACTTATATAGTTTTCTAAGTCCTTATCAGCTGTTTCTGGTTTACTCTCATAATAAACCATTGTATAAAGTCTATTCTGAAAGTATCTCCAAACTGAATACTGTAACATGTATTCTCTTCTAGCTGTTTTAACAAATCTCTCTAAATTAAATTTATCTAAGAATATTCTCTTACCTGTTGAGTTATCATAAACCATGGCTCCTATACAATAAGGTATGCCATTTTTATTTATTACTCTTGTGTCATAGAAAAATATATTTGTCCATGTAAACCTTTCCATGTTAGCTATCCTCCAACTTGAATGGTGCAATTACACCAAATGGGGCTTCAAATCTATCAAGGTCCTCTTTAAATATAATCCAAATCGTATCCCTGTATTTAGCCCATTTCTTATCTACCTTTCCATGTTAGCTATCCTCCAACTTGAATGGTGCAATTACACCAAATGGGGCTTCAAATCTATCAAGGTCCTCTTTAAATATAATCCAAATCGTATCCCTGTATTTAGCCCATTTCTTATCTACCTCTCCAAAATATCCATCAGTAAATATCAAAATAGCTGTTGGCTCCATACTACGATTTTTCTTTAACATTCTGTCTATTGTTTCAAATAAGCAGTTAGGGTCTGTTCCACCACCGCCAGTTGGCTTTGACCTTAATAAATCCTGGAAGTTCTTAAACTCGAATGGTTTGCTACATCTTGTATCCCACCAGAATAATGTTCCTGTAGCTTTATATTGTCTAAGCAACTGTTCTATCTGGCTGAATGCTATTCCTAATTCCTTATCTCCTATTGAACCACTGGTATCAATTCCAATAATAATCTCTCCAAGTGAATCAGGCTCTGCTTTCTTAGGTCCAGGATAAATTTTATTTCTGGATAAAAATCTTCTATCTGGTGATGAAAAACTCGTCCTTGTCTGTGTTGCTTTAGTCATTTTATTCTTAAGAACTGTTTTCCAGTTTATCTTAGGTCCATTCTCTTTTATCACAAACCTCTCTGCAACCGAGCTTCCATTTAAACTATACCCTCTCTTCTTTGCAATAGTTTGTGCCCTCTGAAGAAGTGAATTTGCCTCTCTTGCTAACTGCTCCTTAGACTTTCCTCTTTCTTCATTATTGGTTACAATATCACCAGTAGCATCTTTATTTCCTTTGGTTAATTCGTCAACAAGTTCATTAACAGCTTTTTCAAATGCTTCCTCAGGGGTCATTTGTTCATTGCCTTGACCGCCACCATTTTGATTCTGTTTATCTTTGTCCTGGTCACTACCTTGTCCTCTACCCTGTCCACTTCCTTGTCCTTGACCTTGACTATTACCTTTCTTGTTCTTATTTCCACCCTGCTTCATTTTGTCTTGGACTTTCTTATAAAGCTGATTATATATCTCTTCTGGTGTATTCTTGTCCAAGTCAATGTTTCCATTATATAAACAGGTGTTTGGAACTCTTATTTTGTATGTCCTTCCACCATTGGAACTTAGCTGGTTTACTTCACCATTTACAAACCTTAAGTGATAATCTACTGCTATTGCTTTGTTCACATATAAATCACATGCTATATTATAAAGCCTTTGAACTTTATTTTCTCCACGAGCTGGATGCTTAAACAACATGTGATACATCTCATGAATTACTATGAATGTTAATTCATCCAATGGAGTTTTCCTTACAAACTCCGAATTAAAATACATATTGTTAACGGATACTCCCATTGTATCCAACCCAAGTCCAGGCTGAGCTTCAAGTATTGTAATTCCTTTCATCATACCAAATAGAAATGGTGATGTGTCTCTTAATGCAATTATCATGTAAGCTATCTTCTGCTCTACAGTCATTTCAGATGCTTCATCAACATCATGCATATGAGAATCTGCTACTGGCACTGCTCTCATTAAAGGCCTTGAGAATAGTGATTGTCTTGCTCTTAAACTTGCTTTTTCTCTTGCTGCCTGCTTTTCTGCTTCTGAAAATACTTTTCTCTTTACTGTGTTAAAATTACCCGTAATTATTATTTCACCATCTGGTGTGACTCTTCCAACTCCATTGGCAAAGTTTAAATTTAAACTTCCTTTACCTGACTGAAGTATCTTCAAATCTTCTTCAGATAATTTATATCTAAGAGTTGCTACTGCATCACCCAAAGGTGCTTCAACTGCCTCTTTTGGTGAAAATATACTGTATCCTTCCCTTCCACCAAATAACACAACATTCACATTGTTCCTAACCTCATTTTTATAAATATGTGCTAACCTATCTAATGGAATTGAAGGAATTATCTGTCCATTATTAAGGGATAAGTCTCTCACCTGATGCTTCTGAAGAAACTTCTTTGTTTCATCCATAGTCTTATAAGATACTGCTCTATTGTCTAAATCATAAAACTGAAATCCTATAATACTATCATTGCTTGAAACTATTACTGCTGTTAAACACAACATTATTTTAAGTCACCTGCCTTTATTCTATCTACCGTGTTTCCTATTCTCCATCTTTGCTTACTACTCATCTTATCCCATGATGTTCCTTTCTGTACTATTGCTAATGCAACTTTTAATCCATAATCTTCTGGATTTTCAAAAGTACCATGCTTCTTCAATAAATCCTTTAAGTCTTTTAAATCTTTCTCTGTATATAACCTTTTCTTTTTAGTTTTTTCCTGTGCTGATTCAACTTTTTCCTGTGTTGATTCAGCCTTTTCTTCTCTTGGTTCTTCTACCTTAGTCTCTGGCTCTTCTACCTTAGTCTCTGGCTCTTCTATCTTAGGTTCTGGCTCTTTTAGTAAAGATTCATCATCTAATATAAAAGCATCTACTTTCTTATCATCCCCTACTAACTTTTTATAATCATAGATTCTATCTTTCATGCAATTTCTTGCTATAGTATCTATCCCATCTTGTACTTGATTAACTGCTAAAGAAAAGTCCTGAATCCAATCATCATTAGATGCATATATCTCTCTCAATGAATTTGTATAACTTGAAATAACAAAGTGTGTCGCTAAAGTTACATCTCCATTGTTTATCTTGTAAACCCTCGATACCCAACTAGCCAGTGGATGTAGCTTCTTTTCAACTATATCCCTTTCAGAGTCATAGGTGATATACCGTATAACTTTAAATGATTTGAATACTGCTTCCTCAGGTATTCCAAATACTCTAACTGCTTTCGTTTCTGGTAATACTCCACCTAAAATGTTCTTAAACCTCTTGTCTAGCTTCAATACCTCTAAGAATTTCTCTATGTCTCCTAGAGTCATTTTCTCTGCTCTGACTCCGGTACATGTCAAAATCTTTCTAAGTAGTATCGACCTCTCTGCTCTTGTGTCCTTATTATATTTTCCAACGTCTTTTCTGATTTTATCTTGGTCATGTAAGGGGTCGTACTGATATGCTCCTTCTAATGAATATTTAAAGAAGTAATCGAACAAATCCCATCTTCTTCTGGTTAATTCACTTCCATTGTCTGTCTTAACATATTCCAGCAGTGGTTTTAATTCGTTTACATACCCACTAAACAATGTATTTAAAATAAACTCTCTATGCGTGTATGCGCTTTTTGCTGCTTGAATCACCAAACTCTTTGTAAATGGTATTCCTGCCATCATGAAATTACTTAATGAAGCTGCCACTTCGTTTCCAAATGCTTTCGCTAAATTCTCTGATGAACCTAGCTTATCAATAACTTCACTCAATAATTTATGCTTTTTCTTATATTCCTCAATTTGATTGTTAGTCACTATTTGAGTGGTTAAAGCTATTTCAGATGACATATCCTGCCTAATCTTAACCAGTTTCGACATGTCCTCTTTTGATATATCAAAGAAATCACTGGCACATGTCTCACCAAATACAATAGCTCCCATTTCATCATAAAGTGACCGTGCATCATTTCTTGCCTTTGCTCTCATTCTCCATCTGTTTAAACCCTTCTTCTCAAATTCTTCAGATGGAACTGCAAAGTATTCATATCTTAAACTATGCCCTAAACTACACTTGCCATCAATTCTTCCATCAAGATAGCTGTCTATGATTCCACCAAATGTCCAGTCTGTTTCTCCACGAAGTGATGATAACTTTGCAAGTTTATTGGGATTAACATTCAGTTTCTTTGTTTTTGCTATTTTTTCATAGGTATCAACTGTATACCATGTATAAAATGCTACAAGTGCATTTCTCTGTGCTGGTGATAAACTTCCAAAAGAATCTTGATAATCCGTTTCTATTTCAGTATCCTGCTTAACTTGCTTTGCTAAATTTGTTCTGTTGGTTCCAACTCTTACCATTGAACCCATACTTACATTTCCATTGTACTTGCTTTTAACAAGTTGCTTAACCGGAAACTCTGCTCCTAGACTTACTACTTCTTCACCATGAGCTGTATTTACTATAGTTGCATTACAAAATAAATTGTTCTTTGCATATTCAATAGCCTGTTGCTTTGCAATCTTAAGTATCTTACCATTATATAATACAGCTTCATATCCTAATCCTTGAAGATTGGTTATTATATACATTCGATTTAAGAAACTTCCAACTGCCTTTTTCGTTCCCATCTCAACCTGTGGATATGCCCTTAAATCTCCTTGTGTACCGACCAATCCATAGCTTATTCTATCCATTGGATTGAACACTGCATTTTCAAGTAGATTAGGAATTTTAGTAAAAGTATTAATTGCAGAATTTAATGGAATGTCTTTTGTTTCTTTTTCATTTATATCCATGATTCTAACACCTTTTATTTGTCTGTTAGAAATCAACCATGCTAAAAATATAAACCTTTCTGCCATCTTCTCATCTCCTAATCTATCATCTCTAACTTCACTCTTCTGTTACATAAACTCTCTGGCTTTATTATTCTTCTCGATGCTCTATGAAATCTTATTACTTTTAAATTATTACAATTATTACAGATATATGCTCCTAGATGTGTTACTGTACTAGGAATCTCCAAAACTTCTATTGCTGTCCCCTCAAATGCAAAGTTTCCTATCTTCTCCAACCCTTCATTTAAGTATATATCCCTTAAACTCCAACATTGATAAAAAGCTCTTTCACCAATGGTTAGTAGTGATTCTGGTGTATATACCTCAACTATGTTTTTATACCTCGCAAAGCCATTTCTTTTTATTGAAGTTACTCCCAAATCAAATCTTAAGCTATCAACATATGATGTTTGCTCACAAGCACTTACACAGCCATTCTCATTTTCATATTGCTTTATTCCTAATAAAGCTTGAAACCCCATTAACCTTGTTGTATCGTACTTATCAAATAACTTGTCTTTTGGAATTGGGTTATCTTCCAGTGTTATCATCGTGCTTCCCAACATTTTCATGTTTGCTACTTGGAAATCTGTTGTAAACAAATTTGCTATTGGGATTATCTGTACTCTTCCAAGTGCATCTGCAACCCTATAATTTTTACCGGGACATTCAGTTAATATAACCAATGCATTTCTTATTATAGAATTGCTTAAAATTGCTCCGTAGTTGTTAAACCCATTTCCTTGTATAGTTGATACCAGTTTTCCATGAAATAATTTCAACCCTCTAACTTGTATCAGATTATTTTGATATGCTTTCAACATAGCATTATATGGAATATCTTTTACCGGGTAATTCTCATCCTCATCTACCTCTAAAACTCTAAATCCTATTATATTGTATCTATTATCATATATAACCCCCAATAATACAATGTCTGCATCCATTCGCATTTCCCCTTAAAAATTACTTTTTTCTTTTTCCTTCACATAATGACTTTACTGAGGACACTTGAATTATAAAAATTTTCTTAATTTTTACTGCAACAGATTGATATACTGCAATAGAAAACCCACTCTATACAAGTGGGCTTTCTAAATATTTTAAACCATCATTTTAGGTAAGGAGGCCAACATACCATTCTCACTAAGTAATACCCTCTTGCCCTTCTCAATTTTTCCTTGAACTCCAATGACATTTCCAATAGATGCTAATGTCCAAAATTTATCTGCTGTTACTTTAAAGGTGTTGTTATCCTCATCCTTGATTGTATATCCAACACATTGCCTTCTCTCAGCACTTACCATGCGAGAAACAGGTGTTACTTTTGCATTACCTTGTTTCTGTATCGTATCAATAGAGTTAAAACCATCTTTTACTATGATTTTATATTCATTATCTATTGTATCTAATACCGCTTCTGCATTACTTAACTTTCCTTGCCTTGCAAAACTAACTGCATCTGAATAGCTTATCAGTTTGCCTTGATTATCACCTTTTTTAATTGTAAATCCTACTAAATTTATTCCATCCATACACTTGTTTATGATTATATATTTCTCATCCATGCCCTACTCCTATTCTATCTAAGAATACTAATGTTAATCCTCTGTTCCTTGTTACACCTTGAAATCCATCATAGATTGCTAAACTACTTTTCTTTAATGATGTTTCTATCATATCTGCAATGTTCTCACAGATTGTTAACTCTCTCAGCATTAGTATGAATCCATCTCCATCTGCCCATGCTGCCGCAAAAGGTTTAGGGTCATCCATAAATGCGTCATTGCCTATAAACCTTTCTTCTGAGAATTTCCTTTTTCCATCAAGGGATTTTACATATCTCTCTACTGTGTCTTTGTTATGAAACATCATCATTATATAGTTTCCATCTCTTAATACACATGGTTTATTTGGGTGTTCAGTGTTATCCACTATCACATGCCGTTTACAATAATATGCACCTGGATATACTATATGACTTGTGATACCTGGATTTCTCTTCCATTGCTTCGAAATTACTTTCTGAGCATTTAAAACATCTGTCTGTACTTTTGAAATCTCTCGTTTATCCATTACGTTAGATATACTTATTTGACTGTTGTATAGCTTATTTACTATACTGGTCAATCCAGAAGTTGAATCATGCTCACAAAACATTCCATAACCAAAGTTAATCGCTACTATGTTCCCTTCTCTTGATGTGCATATCTCTCTTCCTATTTGAGCTGTCCTCATACATTTACCAATCCTCCTTACAAACTTCCATAATATTTCATCAGATTACATATTCTGATAGCTCTTTCTTCATAAGATATACCATCCCATCCCTTAAAGTACTTCTCTTTGTAAGTCTGTATAACTTGATTATTCCTATCTGATAGTACAAAGTTTCCTTGCTTATATTTACTTTTTCCTTCCAACAGCATGTGTATTCTATTCAGTAAACCTTCTAAAGTTGTTACAAAGATATGCTCTTTCTTTGAAAGTAAAAATGCACATAACTTACTTTCACTGTTATATGTAATATAAAAATCTAGTGGTAAATCATAATCCACATGTTCATTACGTGTAAGAGCTGCATCAATTACATATAGGTCATTTACAGGCGATTGTTTATTGATTATCACTACATGTGTATCATAAATATTTGAAGATGTTACTAATTTTAATCCAAAGTCACTCTCTAAAGCCTTAATTGCCTTTTCTTTTAATGTTGATTCACTCTTATCTACCAGCTTCCTATATATTTGGTCTGCAAAGAACACCTTGATTTTCTTTGGTGCTAGGTCTACCATGATTCTTTCTTTTAAATACTTATCACTAAACTTGCCTGACCCTATATCACATATACGCTGTATCCTTTTAGTGTACTCTTCATCAGCTGCTAAACTATATAAGTACAATTTATAAAATTGCTCAAGTTTATCAACTTTCCAGATTCTTGATGCAAATTCAGCTGGAAGCCTTTCTTTTATTGCTCCAACCTCATATGAACTTAACCCATCCACAGGCTGCATTAATACTGTTTTACTGTTGACTGAAGGTTCTCCATCACTATCTAACTTATCTACACATTTATTATGTACTATAACACTTTCATTCAATGCTATAGCATTTTTAATATATAGCTGCTCCTGTTGCCTTTGGTTCATTAACCTCTCAAACTCAACTTCTTCTTCAGTTGGTTCGTATCCCTCATCTTCTCTACGCTCAGTAGGTGGAAATATTACTGATTCATAATACATGTATGATCTTAACCCTTTAGCTTCAATCCCTACATTTCTACTGTATAATGGTCCACCGTAAAGCATCCTTATTCTATTTAACAATGATTTAGGTGTACAAATGAATACCTTTTCTCCAATTGGATGTATCATACCATTTGCTAATGGTGAACTTTGATTTTTTGGAAGCCTCTCCCATTCATTAGTAATGTTTTCATTTAACTCTTTGGCTCTCTCCAAAATCTCTAATCTGGTTGCTCTTGATGATGGCAATATCAATAAAATGTCAGCCTCCTCTAAACTGTATACATTTCTTATTTTATTATTATGATAATATAATTCGCTAAATGCCCTAGCTGTAATGTCATTATCGTCACCAATGGGTTCATTGCTTGCTCTATACACTTTAAGAACTGCTGGCTTCTTAGTGTATTCAGCTTCATACATGTCAATTACATGATTGTTGACTAAACTTATATTACACTGTTGTATTGCATCATTTACAGCGTTTATATATCCTTCTTCATCTTCTTTTGAAAACCTTATTGTTGGCATGTCCGCTTTTGATAATGCCCCTCTAAATACACTTATATTCCAATACTTTGTATCTTCTTTGGTTATCTTTCTTGGATGAAACTTGACTAAATTTGACTCGGATTTTTGAATTACCTTGTCAGCCGCTAGTTTTATGTTATCTTCACTTATTTGCTTGACTCCATTTTCATAAGAAAACATGTATTGCAGTCTATCCAAAAGATTATGTATATCGCATATTGCTATTCTTTCTCCTTCAGGATGAAATCCACACAACCTAAATGCATTTTTTGTATTGCATGGAAAATATTGTGTGTTCCATACTGGGTTCCTCTCATATCCTTCTACATTTAAACTTCTTACAAAGTTTATAATATCTACATTGTTATTCTTACTGTATAATAATACATCTGCTTCGAGTACGCTCATTACTATATTGGCTATGATATTCCTCTTTTTAAGCTCAGATATTAAATAATTCAAGAATGTTATATAATCAAAATCATACTTGTCAAAATAAAATGCAACTGCTATATTTAATGTTTCAGAATCAATTAAACTTCCTGCTTTAAATATCTTATCACTATTTCCTACATTTGTTTCCACTCTAATCCTAAGATTATCTAATTCTTTATCCGTGATAATATTCCTATCTTCTTCATCCACCCATCTCCAAACCAGATTATCTGTAGTATGGGTAACCAATTCATTTAGTTTAACATTCTTATCTTCACGTTGCCTATCCACTTTGTCAATGATATTTCCTTCAGGCTCATTGTCAATTAACCCTTTGTTTACATCCTCTATAAATGTATTTAGTCTTTTCTCATACTCATCAGACAAAGTGCTCACTCCAAATGCGCTGTCTACTTGTCTTTTGATTGATTTTGCTGTATAGTACAGTTTTCTTGACATATCTGCTAAGATACTGCCTATTCTATCTTTGCCAATAATATCACTATTGGTTAAATACTTATACCTTAGGAATACATAGTTCTCTAATATCTCTGGATTTATATCTGTATATCTATCCCCAAATAATCTAAAGAACTTTTTATCTATTAAACCTTCTATGTCATATGATTTACTTACTTTCTTCTTATGTTCTTCTTTATTGTAGGCTTCACTCTTATTTAAAGTTTTCTTTCTTTCTATATGGGACTCCTCATAGTGCCTCATTTCTTCTGCTACTTCTTTTCTACGTCTTTCTCTTTCTATTTCTTGCCTTATTTTTAACATTAATGCTTTTTCTCTATCTACTTTCTCTTTCTCTTTTCTTGATTGAATATGTTTATTTACCTTATCTATTCTATCATGTATTTCTGATATTATATCAGTGCTGTTTGGAATTTCACATTCATCAATAGACTGTACATCTATTTCGAACTTATCCCCTACTACCTGTAAAAATTCCTTATATATCTCACCAAAGCCGTCTCTTACAATATTGCTTGCTATGAGTTTCTCTGGTTTTTCTTCTATATCTGTTCCTAAACATATTCTTGCTATGTCCTTGCACATATCATATGTAGCAATATTACTAAATATGGAACCGCTTGGTGACATAACTTTATAAATCTTTGATGCTAATACATTTATCCTAACTTGCTCATCCATGATTAAATCCCCCTGTACTTTATTAAATCTACTACTTGTCTTGCTCTATCCTCTTGACTCATATTTGGCCAATCTTTGAAATACTTTTCTTTATAATGATTTATTACTTCTATATTCTTCTCCGAAGGTGCATACCCTCCTACTTTATACTTTACTCCCTTTAGTTCTATCAAACTGCTTATTCTGTTCAAAAACTCTTCAAGAGTACATATAAAAATCTTCTCATTTGTACCATTTAACCTTGTAAGCATATCTCCATTGTAAAATTTATACTCTATTTTTAAATCTTCCTCAGAGTAATCTCCATTTATTTTCAATGCTTCGTTAATTATATTAATGTCGTTTAATGGAGATTGTCTGTTTATCATTAACACTGTAGCATAGTTTAAATCATTCGTAAAGTTTGGTCTAATATTGAATCTTTCTTTTAATAGCTTTAATACCTTATCATAAAGAACTGATTTACTTTCGTCTACTAATTTCTTATATAATTGATCTGCAAAAGTTATATTGATTTCATAGCTTAATGTAAAATGTATATCTCTGTTTGACGCCTTTTCACATTTTCCAGTTAAAACCTCTTGTTTTAATTGCTCATATTCTCCATTTATTTTTCTTAAACCATATTGAATAGCTTTTTCCATTGTATCCTTATATTCATCTAGCCCAGCCATTCCGTATGTATATAACTTGTAAAATTGTGCTAGTTTAGCTACATGCCAATAATTTGTGCTGTATTCTGATGGTAGCAAGGATTTTATTGCCCCAATTTCATAACGACACAAGTTATCCATTGGTTGTATCTTTACTAGTCTATCATTGATTACTACATTTGGGAAGAAATCAGTTTCTTTAGCACGTTGAAGCCCTATATACTCGTTCCTAGCTGCCTGCTTAATTGATTGTTGTCTAATCACTTCGTCATTTCTTTTAATGATTTCCTCGTTCTTTTGTTTTATAGCCTCATTCTCTGCTGAATCGTCATATATAATATTGCCTTCAATTAATTTATCAGTATCTTCAGTGTAAACCTTCTTTGTATAGAATGAATCATCTCTTAAATCTTTTGGAAATACTTCATAAGGTAATGGATTACCACCATGACCATATAGCATTTTTAATCTTCCCAAAAGTGTTCTAGGAGTGCATATAAATATTTTTTCTCCAATTGGGTGTAACATTTCTGGTGATAGAGGGTCTGATTGGTCTTTTGGAAGCTTCTCCCATTTATCTTGTATGCCACTATTCATCTTCATGGCACTCTGAATGAAACCTACAAATGTACTTCTCGCACTTGGCATTACTAATAATATGTCTGCCTTGTCTAAGTCATGAACTACTTTAATTTTATTATTACGCTCATATAAAAATTCTAATGCTAATATAGTGTCTTTCTGTGCTTCTCCAACAAGTTCATTTGTGCACTTCATTACATTTATGACACTTTTAACTTTATTAGAATACATCTCAAATGTATAGTCTATTCCAAAATTTTGTACTGCTAAATTGCATTGAGCTAATCCAGCATTTATAATATCCAAGTATTCTTTTGTATGAGTTTTTGAAAATTCTAATAGTTCATAGTCTTCTTTATCCATTTTTGTGTAAAACAGATTTTTATTCCATGATTCTCTAGTTGCTGCTGCTATTTTAACTGGACTATCCTCTCTTCTAGTTGCTGTTCCCTTCTTTATAATTTTAGACTTATTGCCATCTTTAGAATCTTCTTTTGTAACGTATTTCCTTATTCCATATAATCTATCAATTCTGGTATTTAATGTCTCTATGTCACATATTGCTACTCTCTCCCCATCTGGATGAAAAGCCTCTAGGCTCATCCTTCCAGGTCTTGATTCTGGAAACTCAGCTATGTTCCATTTCAAGTTATTATAATATTCATTGCTATTCAATTCCTCTGCAAATGATATTACTTCAATATCATTGTTATTTGATGCTGGGATATATAATAATACATCTGCTTCTAAAATACTGGAGACTTCATTTATCTTAAATCCATACTCTAATCCTTTTCTTTGAAGTTTCTGAATTTTTTCTATATACTCTGCATTAAACTCTTCTCTGTAAAATCCTATGTATATATTTAAAGTATTTGACCTTCCTATAAAATTACTAGTTACCCTACGTAACTCTTCTCTTTCATCAGGCAATACATCAGAGTATATATTATGTACTCTAGCCATTTCCTCTGATATGTCTTGTGTCTCATTGCTTACTGTACGCCATTTTAAATATGTTCTGTCTTTTCCTATTGACTCATTTAATTCAAAAGTCTTATCTCCATTTCTTCCAATAGGTCCTAATGGTGACTTCTCTACTAAACCTAATTCAATGTCTTGCATAAGCCTTTCAAATCTATTCTGATACTCTTCTGATAGTGTCCTTAAATTAAATACTGTCACATCACCAAGTTTACCGGAATTATTCTTAAAAAATACAGCTGTTATATATAATCTCTCAGATAAATCTTTTAAAATGTCTGCTATCTTCTTATCTATTTTACTTGTTTCATATATACCCATTCTATCTTGATATAAATATGTTATATAACTTCTTAAATGCTTACTCTCTATTTCATCAGTATTAAACCATCTATAAAATGGCTTGCTCAGAGTTAATTCTACCTCTCCCTTAATCCTCTCTATCTTCTTTTGTCTTTCTTCCTCACTTAATCTTTCTCTAGGCTTAATACCTAACTCTATCTCATGTAATCTTTCTTTTATAATAATGTATGCAGGATTATCTAATGACATCAATTTATGATCCAAATTAACTATCTTGTTTATCTGTTCTTCACTTAAACCTTCAATTGCTTTCTCATAGAGCCCTCTTATTACATTTGTATCTAATACTCTTGTGTCCTCGTCAAAAGTGTTGTATAAAAAACCATTATATAAGTCCTTTAATATTATTTTAGCTGTATCACAAAATAACAATATCTCTGGTTTATTCTCTACATCGGTATCTACATAAACTTCTGCTATCTCTTTACATAAGTCGTATGTTACTATTCCACTATACACTGAGCCAGCTGGAGATAATACCTTATATATTTTAGCTGTTAATACATTTATTCTATCTTGCGCTTCCATCTCACTTCTCCTTATACAAATTTAACTCAGCACCACTAAATTGTGATGCTGAGCTATTTATCTTACTTTACTGCTTATTATCTGTATTGTTGCCATTCTGCTCTTCCGAAGTGCTTTCCTTCTGCCCTTTTGAAGTGTTATCATTCATTGGCTTTGATTCTTCATTCATTTGCCTATATTTATCTGCATTTGGCCAATTAGTATTTGGTTGGAATCTTACTTTTGTTGATTGACTTTTCTCATATCCACTTGGGATATTCAATCCTGTCTGATTTCTTCTTTGTTGTTCCATACGTTTTCTTTGTATCTTATCACTTTTCTTTACAATAAACATTAAAATAATTATGATTATTGCAATTACTAAAGCATATATACAAATAATTGGAAGTGATACTATGAACCAGATGAAGAACTCTTTAATTCCATCTCCTACCTTATATAAGTTCTCAGTAAATCCTACCCTGATTCTATCCCATGTTCCCTTTTCAGTTTGAGGTGTGTACCTCTCAACTTCATAAACGTCTAACTCTATTGTGCTGTATGAAACCTGATTGTCTATCACCCTTAACTGTGATTCTATACTATCTATCTGATATCTAACATCTGTCAGTCTGCTTTCTAATGCTATGATTGTTTCTATATCTTCTGCTTGCTGAAGTAATTCAAATAGCCTATCTTGCTCTTCTTGAAGCATCCTCTTATGACTATCTAAATCTGTGTATGTTAATGTTACATCCTCTATTGATTCACTTCTTGAAGTAACGTTACTTTCACTATCTATTTGATTTACTAAGGTGTCTAATGATTCAGCAGGTATTCTGATTGTCATGTAGGCGCTTCTGTCACCTTCGCTATTTTCATTGTAACAGTTATAATTCTCTATGTACCCATTTAATTCATAAACTCTGTTCTGAATGCCTTCAACTAACTTTGTAAACTCGTAAGTTTCAACTGACATGTTCACATTCTTAATCAGTTTCTTATTAGTTGAACCATTCATCTCATTTCCAGTTGATTCTACATCATTTTCATAGGATGACTCTTCATAGCTACTAGAATCATATGAAGATGAAGAGGATGCTCCCGAAGCTGAACCAGCATTTCCAGCTATGCTATTTACTGAACTCATTATAGAGTCAGTTATTCCAGCTGAATCTGCCACACTATAGGAGTCATAGCTAGAACTGCTTGAACCACCGCATCCAGTTTCAAAACTTACTATAGCTGCTAACAGCAATACTCCTAAGTATCTTATCTTTCCTCTCATAGTTTCACCTACTTTCTAGGTTAATCAAAATCTTTTGATTTTAAACTTCTTAACTTTTGCTTCTTGATATTTATATGTCTTACTCTTGCACGAGGTCTGTATTTATCACATCTTTGACAATAATGTGAATGACTCGCCTCTCTACCTTTCTTACAGTTTCCTTCACAAATGTAATACAAACAAGGTGTCTCTCTATCTTTTGCCATGTTGCTACCTCCCCATCATCCAAATGCATGATGTAATCTTTCAATGACTTCCTTAGAATCTCCAATATAGATTGCTTCTCCTATAGCTTTTAACTTATTAGGTTCCAATGTTCCAACCAATTCTCTCTCATCTTCATTTAAACTTTCAATGAAATCTGCATTTATTCTCGATGCATTTCTGAATTTATTACTCGCATAATCGCCATCACATACCAGAATATCTACAGAACTTGAAACTGATTTAGCCCATACTATATTGGCTCTTCCTTCAAATAAACTGTTTAAATACTTAATGTAATCTGCTTTACTCTTAAACCCATTGACTGCTCCAGTAATTGCTACTTTTACTTCAACACCTTCTGCTTTTTTAATATTGAATACCTTCATCCCTAGCTGAAGTTCTTCTTTTGCTTCTGAAAGTGTCTCATAAATCTGTTCTGCTTGAGTTCCTATTGATTTGAGTCCTAGCTTATTTGCAATGAAGGCTATTCCATCCTTGCTATTCTCTAAGTCTGAATAGAAATCATTTACATCAATGTAATCTTTAAACAGTTTATATGCTAAACTATCTACTCCTGGTAGGCTTGCATATTGCACCATCTGCCACAACTCTATTGGCTCTTGAGCTTTACTTACTAAATCTCTGACCTTCACAGGAAAATTAGCAATGCCAGTATCTACTCCACTTGCTACAAGCCTATTAGCCAACAGTGCTTGAAAAGGTGCTACCATATGAAACTGACTTACTAAAGAAATACAAGTTGATTCTCCCCAACCATCCACCTGCATCGCCTTAGCCATATTCTCAAGTCTATTCGCTACTTTGTATGAACACTGTGGATTTGAACAGTACACTTGAGTAAGTGTGTCCGTAAAATGTATTGGTGCTCCACAAATATCACAGGTTCTTGGAATACAATCCATTGTTTTATTACTTATCCATCCGTTGTTGTATACCTCATCCCAGGAGTATCCCATGTTAAACTTCCTCTCTTTAAATGATTAATGCCTACGTTCCAAATTTTCAACAGAGACTATCTGAAATAATTCTCCATTGTTTAGCTTAATTGTTACAATGTCATCTTTAATTAGAATAGATGAATACCTAAACAATTTGTTGTTACTTGATACTAATGAATGCATCCTTCTATGAGTTGCTGTATCTTCAAAAATTACTGAGGAGAACATTTTTCCTTCAGCAATGATATGCTGCACTTCCAACACTTGAGCTTCAACTGTTTCCATCAATGTATCTACAATAACATAACCTGTTACATATCCAGTATCTTTATAGGCAATCTCTATCATTTGGCCTAAAGAAATATCTCTACTGGATGGATTATAAGACATTGTAATCTTAAAATTATCCTTTTGACAAATAATACACTTTCTTTGCTTGTCAATCATTACGACCCTGGCTTTAAATCTTGGCTGATTTGTCTTTACCGCTCTTGCTAATTTCATCTTCTATCCCTCATTGTCTACACTATATATATCATCTACTTCTTCTATAGTATCAATTCTTAAGGTGCTCTTGTAATCTTTATAAGCAAGAAATGCAAAAGTAACACCTGCTCCTATGCCAAATAGTCCAAGGACCACTACTAATGTGATAATCCCTCCAATTACCATGTCTCTGCTTGGCTTTTTAAGCTTCATACTTATACCATCTCCTAGTGTCTTATTAACCTGCTACTTGTCCAGTTCCAGGCTTGGTTCTTCCAATCGTATCTGCATTATCCACTTTCTTAAGCTGCTCACGACTCATATTCTTCGCCTTCATGTCAAGTCTAATCTTAGTTCCTAACTTGACAATCCTCTTAAACTTATTTTGCTCGCTTTCAGACATTTCTGAATATGGTCTCATATACAATGTTCCTCTAGCAAACATGTGAATAAGCTTATGGCATACAATACAGCATGTAATCAAGTTACCTTCAGAATCATCGCCACCGAGATACACTTCCTGAATATGATGTACATCCAGAACTTCTGTGTACTCCTGACCTGAAATCTCTTTACATACTTGACAAGTATTCTCATCCCTTGCTAAGATTGCTTTTCTAAGTTCAGGTGCTAATCTTTCTCTGTTCTTCCAATCTTGCTTGTTTGCCTCAAATCCAGGAATCCTGTTTGCCTCATCAATCATCTCTGTAAGCTTTTCTTCAGGAATGTCCTCTACATCAGTGTAATCGGATATTTTTTCTTCAAGCCTTGATACTTGCTCTTCTGAAAGTGGCTCACCAACTGAAACATCTCCTACACCTTCAACAATAGTGGCATCGTCGCTTTCACCGTAAACCTTCTCAGCTTTTCTCTGCTCCTTCTCTTCAGCAGATTCTTTCTTTCTTCTCTGCTCAAGCTTTCTAAAAGCTTCTCCAATGGTCATTTGATTATTATAAAGCTTATCAACTATATCAGGGTCATTATCATTTAAAATGTCTTTAAGCTTCGTATAATCACCACTGTTTAACTGCAAAAGATATTCAATCATATTTGAACTGGTAATACCCTTCTCTTTTTCAAGATAGTTGATATACCCAATGATTTCTTCCATTGTGTAAGGCTTATTGTGATTGTACATAGCCTCAACAACAGGAATTTCAGGAGTGCTGATGTTATTGTTAATTAAACACGGTATTGTGGACTTCCCAGCTTTAGCACAAGCAGTTAATCTTCTAAACCCTGCAATCAACACGTATTGACCAGCTGTCATTAGAGGTGCTAACACTATAGGGTATAAAAGCCCAGTACTTTTAATTGACTGAACCAGAGAATCAATTGAGCCGCTTTTTCTGATTCTTTGTGGAATCATAATGTTTTCAATTGGAACATACTTAAACTCAAAAGCTTCTTTTGTTGAATCAAAGTCCTCTGTCTGAACAACCACTTCACCGGCTACATCCATAAAATCTGCTTTATCTGCTCTGACTGGTCCTTTGCCATTTTCATCTTTAGGCAAATAATCCATGATTCCTTTTTCTTCATCTTGACTCTTTAATACTGGTGCAACATTTCCAGTTGATTCACTTGCCAGTGTGTCAAAATCATCTGAGTCAAATTCTTGCTCGTCAAAATCTTCTCCCAGTCCATCTTCATCAAAATCTTCTGATAAATCTTCTCCTAACTCATCTTCCAATGCTTTAATTTGAGCATCCAAGTCTTCATCTGATAGGTCGTTAAAATCCATATCGTCTAAATTGATATTCTCATTTGCCATGCTGTTTCCTTATCCTTTCTTACTTCTTACAGCTTTGTCCAAGATAATCACATAATGTAACTCCTGTTTCTCCACCGAATCTGAAGTAAACTGTTTCGCCTACAGTATATCCGTATCTCTCCATTACCCCTACATTGTATAGTGGAACATTTTCAACTTGAGCACCATTGCTACAAATAACTGGTGTTATAATAGCCTTAGGTACTAAGTATTTCTTTCCAGGTTGCCAAACAATGTTTTCAATGGTAGATGAATAAATATTGTTTTTCCAATATCTTCCCTCTTTTACAGCAAAATTAGCGTTCCATGCATTTCCATGCTTACCGCTATTATAAAATGTCTCATCATCATCTACTGCAAGAACTAAACCATCACAAGCATAAGGGATTTCTCCCCTATCCATAAATCCTTCAAAATATTTCAAAAAAGAACTTACTGCATGTACTAGATTATCTCTGGTTACTCCGTCCAATCTCTCATGTTGAGGGATTTTAAATCCTAGATTCTTTAACAACTCATATTCATCATACAAGGTTTTGAATGGTTTATTATCATCATCTATTAGAACCTTATACATAACAAAGTCTAACATTTCTATCTCTGTGTCAGTAGCACTTTCTCTAAGGAATGATGTTACTGAACTCAATGGAGTTTTTAATCCGTAAACGTCTTTGATTTTATTTTCAAAGTCTCTTACAGTTACTAAAGCCTCTCCCCTAATTTCTACTAAGTTATATTTCTCAAATGCCTCAATATAATTAGGAATCCTCATCTGTAAGTGCCTTGTAATGTCTCTTCCCTTCTTGTATCTTCCCCTTGTTGAACCTGACTGTAACCTTCCGTTCTTATATACCGCCCTTATTGCATGCCCATTCTCTTTTATCGCACCATGTACTGTAACAACCCCACCTGCACTATCAATTACTTTTGCAAATGTCTCTAATTCTCTCATACTGATTTCTTTTAGAGTTGTAATACTACACATCCCATATTCATCAAGCAACTTATCATTGGATGTTAACTCTCCTTCATCAGTACTCCAGTTCATGTTAAGTAATTCAGAATCAGGATTTACTTCTTCCAGTAAATTTCTTAAGGAATCCCACTCTGCATCTGAAATGACTGGATTTCCCCTGTCTGCACAGTCATTTACAAATTTAAAGTATTCTTCCAAATTCTCTACTGAATTAAACCCAAATTTCTTTAACTTCTGTAAGTTATTTTCCATCCTTAGGAGTTTCCCTTCTTTTAATAATGTAACAATTATTCCTGTGACCAATTACGTCACTCTGTCTGACTTTTGCTCTTGACTTTGAATCGGTTACAATTATAATACTACACTTTGTACCAACCAATTCAGAAAAGTATGTGTCTAAAATATCTTCAATGTCTTTCACATATTTGTGGTGCTCTTCCTCAGGAATCCCAGCAGTTAAAAGCTTTAGTGTAATCCACAACATTCTATGTTCACTGCTATTTTTCATTGAATCTGGATTAAACATTCCAGTTGGACTGAACATCAGCCATTGCTCATACTGCTCTTCTGTCATGCAATCATCTAATGACGCTGAAATCAAATCTGCTCCAGCATCCATCATAACTGCTTGTTTCTTTTTAAGCTGTTTCTTCATTTTAATTTGAATGCACTTTGGACAAAGACCCTCAATCTCCATAGACGAATCTACTGGACTACCACATTGTATGCAGTGTCCAGTACTAATTTTAGAATCACATTCTTTACAGATATTAAATTCTCTTCCAGTTGCATCCTTATGCTTCACAGTACTGTCACAAGACTTTTTACACCAATCACACTTCATCAAAATGTCCACCTTTCTATATGTTAGATTTATGCATTTAATTTTTAATAATTAAAAAATTTGTATTACTTGTAACTACTGCTACTTTCAATGGTTGTACTGATGTAAAAAGTCTTATTATTATTTTCTATGTGTTCTCCACACTATAGCATAAATGTATTCATATTGAGCCGCCAAAGCACCAATCTTATATTGCAACACTACATTACCATGCCTCTGAGATTCAAATTTTATAATTCCCACTTTATCTTCAGAGCCTATGGTGTTGTAAACACATTGCTCAAACTTCTCTCTTCTGCCCAACTCCACCATGCTTAAGCCGTTCTCTAAAATCTTCTGTGGACCAGTATAAAGTTCAAATAAATCCTCTAAACAATCATCTGAATCGCCACCCATGAACCTAACTTCAAAGTTAAAGGGTTTGACCTTCTTATTGGCTTTTACAGATGAAATGTCCATCCCATGAGTTTTTAATGTATTAAGTACATATGTACCCATGCAAATTGCATCACATTCGTCTTGAGTGACTGGACTCATTATAGGTAGATATGTAATCAATCTATCATATACTGCCTTTTTCTGAGCCTGTGTGCCATTCGGAATTTTATCTGGTTGTAAAAACCATCTCTTCCAACTCATATTAGGTACTTCAGCATACTCAATATGTTTCCAATCATTTTCAATAAGAACCTCTTCTACAGAAGTTCTCAGCATCATCAATCCTGCAATGGCTGTTACATGCTGAATAATTGGCTCTTCATAGACCACACTATTGATATACTTTAAATTATTGTTCAACAGCTTTTCAATCAACTTTTTAAGCTTGATTTTATAATGAACTGCTGTTTCATCGTCTTTGTCCCTTTTAGCACTAATGGAATACATTACAGCATTGTCTTTTACTCTCATAATGGCAATACCTGTGTTTGTAGTAGAACCATCAATACTCATAATGCAATTATCAATAAGTTTAATATTATCCACAGGAATCTCTGCTAACATCGGTCTGTTAGACAAATCAACCTGAATTGTCCTTACAGTAACTTTCATGATTTAAACCTCTTCCATTCTTAGAATGAAAACACATCCCTGACTGTTAGGTAGAATTTCACATGCCTGTACAGTAGAAACTCTGAATCCTGCCGGAATTAGCATTAGTTCATTCATTGTTTCAATATCTTCTACTCTCAAGGCATATGCATTATACCTAACCATGATGGTTTCACCTCTAGGTCCAACACCTGTCACAGCAGTTCTATTAGCACATACTTTGCTAAACAATACAACTTCAACCTCAAGGTTACCCTCATCAAATGACTTTTTCAAAAACTTAGCCATATGCTTGAAGTCACTCTGCCGTCTCTCTTCTGGCTTCTGTCCTACCCTATCTACATAAGTCTCTTCCCCATTTGCAACTGCAATGGCTTTACTTACTTCTATTAAAACCTCTTTTGCATATTTAAGGTCAACATCAATAATGTATCCGTTGCTTACTGTGTATGACCTGATAACTTCATCACTGCTAAACCCACATGAAATTGCCTCATCCTTAATTTTCATATAATGATTGTACAATTCCTCTGATTCAGCATCATCTTTAGTAAAGAATGAATATGTTACTCCCTGTAATACTTTTGCTCCTAACTCCCTCACAATAAACTCAGAAAGCAAATTCATTAGCTTTTTTGATAGCTGCTTAGCCATTTACTGTTCCTCCATATCTCTTAACCCATCTTCTAATACTTCACTTAAACAAGTTCCACCAGTATAGAATGATACTGCATAATCAATAATTCCATCCTCATGCTTATTAAGGATTCTCAAGTCCTCTGCATCAAAATCTTCGGATTCAATCACTTCATATAGTTTACCATTTAAAACCATGTAGTTTGGCAATTCATATTGAACTTCTTCCATCCAACTATGGTTATAACTATGAATTTCAGTGATTCCTTTAGATTTTGCAAGTTTCCTGCAATAATCTTCTAAACTATCTTCTCCAATGTCAACTACTTTAATTTTTCCTCTCATGAATACTGTTTCTGACACAGCTTTTCTATCCCCTTACTTAAAATTGTTTAATGCTTTTTCAACTGCCTCATCTATGGTATATTCTAATCCGCTAAACCTCATTTCTACTTGAATAGAACCATCTGCACATCTAACTGCCTCAAAATAATCATCTGGCTTGAACTCATTCAGCTCAGCTAGCTTGTATAATTTATCTTCTATTACAAAGTATCCATGAAGCCCTCTTGTTACTACCTCTTCCCAGGTTCTACAGAACATTAGGGGAATCACATGAATACCCTCCTGTTCTGCAATAACCTGACAAATTTCTTCGAGTGTCTTTCCTTCCATTTCAATGGGAACTAATTTTCCCTTATATGAAATGTTCTGCATTATTAACTCCTTTCTCAAGACGACTCTTCAGCACTCAAAAACATACAGCTTCCTAAATAGCATCTACACTGGAAATCATTGAATATAGCAGAATGCCTATTAGCAATACCATAAACCTTCATGATGTTGTTTTCTCTTTCCATCTTATTACTAAATAATCCAATGGTTAAGTCTGGCGTTCTAATAGTCTCTGCTGATTCACCACCAGATGTAACATCCAATGTCTCTTCTGGGTTACGTCTGATAAAGTCAATTACTTCCTGTTTCAGCTGAGCAGGCACAATTCCTAAAGCTGGCTGCTTTAAACCATTTGCTACAAAGTCTTTAAACTTCATATATGCTTCAGAAATTCTTTCTGCTTTACCTCTACCATTCAGTGACATAATATTTACTAAGCTGTCAATAATTACAACATCAAATGGATTCTCATTATTATAGTGATTCTTCAATACGTCAAGAAAATCTTCTACATAAGCTGTACCAGTAATGAATGACAATCTTCCAAAATTCTCGCTGGTTGCAAGCATTTGCTTTGCCACAATTACTTTACTTCTCATTGAATCTGAGTATGTATATTTTCTTTGTAGAATAATATCACTTGTAATCTGCTCAAACTTTCCACCATTCTCTTTTACTTTTTCATATGAAAGGTTTCCCAGTAAACTTGACAGTATCATCGAAATCCATTCTTCTTGGCTACCCTCTAAAGGCCAGACAAGAACATTCAATCCACTTGCCAATGCTCTATAAGCCATGTGAGCACTAAATCTTGTTTTACCACCTTTTGGCGGTCCTAAAACTCCAAGAACATATCCACGTCTTTGAGGTCCAGTAATTGAGTCAATCTCATTTAAACCTGTTCCAATAAGGTTCATGGTGTCCTTATCCTTATCGGCTTCAATGTCCTCTTTTAACCACTTTGCATCAATTAACTGTGTCGTTAATTTACTTCCTTCACCAATACTATCGAGAATCGCTTTTTCTTCTCTATAGTATTCATTCATATCATCAAGCCCATGGTAAAATCTTCTACGCTTACCTGGCTTCTTATCCTCGTAGCCTACATCAGACATAATAGCCGCCATATTGTTTGCGATATATTGTCCATAGGCCCTTCTAAACCACTCTTCATAAATTGTACAAGCACTCTCAAATTCCTCATATGGTACTATCTCAAGTGAGAATACCATTAACTTATCTTTAAGAATACTCACAAATGCTGATATAATATCATCATCAGATGCTACATTACCATTGCTCGCATACATAAAGTCCGCTTTATTTATATATGGGCTGTCTAATACCAAATCTCTATTGGTATTGATAATACTATTCATCTGGTCAACTGTAAATATATTTAAGTTCTTATTTACAATTAACTGATAAAATATAGCATATTCATTGCTAAAGATGCAAGAATGAAACATCGACCTAAACCTTGATATACAAGTCTTAGCACTCTGCATCTTTAGTTTAAACAATTCGCTTGACTTTGTTCTATCAATTCCACCGACCAGAATTGCTGAGAACATCTTATCAAGACTTTGCTTCGCTCCTAATTCAATCGAGGCTCTGTCCCAAAACATAGCTTCCTCCAAAAATAATGTTATTCTTCGTACTCTGTTTCTTCTACATTTGCATTGGCCAACAACTCTTCGATATTGTAATCTACTACAGGTGATGCCTCTGTAACTGTATTCTCAGGTGTACTCTCTTCAGTTTCAACATTCTCTTCTTCTTTATTTTGATTCTTCCTTAAAAGATTAAAGTCAATCAAGATTGGATAAGGCTTCTTATAAGCTTCAATATCAATCTTTGAAATATCAGGCACATCTTCTAAAGGGATATATCCAATAATCATATCTCTACTTGATGGCTGTGTAACTCTCAATACTGCTCTCTTTGAAGTTGACAACTGCACTGATAAATCTACGTAGCAAGCTTTAATTCCTGAAATGTCATTGTAATTTTTCTTATTACTAGGAAATGTTACTACAAAGAACTTATCTGCATCTACAATCCAATAGTTTCCAGGGTCAACAGGATTAAACAGATTTTTATACTGCTTTCTCTTTCCTGAGCAACGTTCCCATGTAACAATCTGAGCTTTTCCACTTGGATACATAATAGTAAAGCTACCGCTATAATCACCAGCAGGAATTACCTTAACAATGCTCTCTGCATTTGATAAACCTAACATTTGATGCAACTTGATTTTACATCCGCCTCTACTGGAGTCAATATCATCAACTAAGATTTTATGACAATCCCCATCTACAGTCATAACGAGAATATAATCATTATTCTTAATTAACATATTCTCAACAATAGAATCACCTTCATTAGGCCTGAAGTTTAGAATGCTTGTTGCAGTCTCCAATCTCTTGATGAATCCTTGCTTTGTATAGATGACTCTTACATCTTCTTCACTAATCTTACGCTTAAGTTCTGTATCATCTTCAACGATTTTATCAGCACGCATTGTTTTTCTTCTACTTCCAAGCTTGCCATAAATCTCTACTAGCTGGTTTACCATCAAGTTCACTCTTTTTTCCTTGCTTTCGACCATTTCAGTATATGAAGCAATCTCTTCCTTAAGTTTGTCTAATGCTCTTAACTGCTCTTCTACATTATCTTCAGTTAATCTTCCAATTCTTAGGTCAACAAAATAATCTGCTTGTGCTTCAGTCATATCAAAATGACCCATAAGATTTCTCTTTGCTAAGTCTCTCTTGCTTCTTGTTACAATCTCAACTGCTTCAAGAACTCTACCCTTAACTTTTTCCCATGCAGAGAGTTTTGCTTCTTTCTCTATTGACCTATCCAGCCTGTACTGATACATCCTACGAATTGTCTCAAGTCTCCAAGAAATCCAATCCTGTAATAGCTCGTAAACTCCAATAGTTTTATAATCATTGTCAATGATTACTACTGTATTAAATGAAATTGAATTTCTTAAACTTGTTACTCTGTACAATCTCTGAAGAACATTTCTTGCATCACTACCACGCTTAAGATAAATAATAATCTTAAATGAGCCATACTCGCTTGCGTCTCGTGCATCAGAAATCTCAGGAATGATTTTATCCTTAACTGCACAGTCAATATCATGAATAATGCTTGCTACAGAGGTATTATAAGGAATCTCTCTAACAACAATCTTATCAGAGTAGACCTCTGTTGTTGCAGTTAATACAAAACTGCCTTTTCCAACTGTACAAAGCTTAACAAGTCCTTCCTGGTCAGTATGCAAAGTGCAACCAGTTGGAAACTCAGGAACTCCTAGTGCTTCTGCTAATTTCTCAGGTGAATCAATTTCACCAAGTGCCATTCCAGCAGTTGCCTTACAAACATTTGGCAATGCATAAGAAGGAATTGATGAGCTCACTCCAACTGCAATACCACTGTTTGAATTAACAAGAATATTAGGATACTGAACAGGAAGTAATGTTGGCTCCTTCTCAGTTCCATCAAAGTTATCTACAATATCTACAGCACCTTCATTAATGCCCTCAAACATATATTTACAGGAAGGATGCAACTTTGCTTCTGTGTATCTCATAGCTGCATACTTCTCTTCAGGCATCCTTGTATCACCAAAGTTACCCTTACCTTCAATGTATGGCACATTCAACGAACCACGATTATCAGTTAAATAAACCAATGTTTCGTAAATACTTGAATCTCCATGAGGATGTAATGGTGCTACTTTTCCTACAATGTTTGTACATTTTTTCTTAAATGCATTTGCATCTAAAAGTTTCATATCATACATGGTATAAAGAACTCTTCTCTGAGAAGGCTTCAAACCATCTATGGCTGGAACTGCACGATTCAAAATTACACTCTTTGCATAAGGTAGATAGTTTTCATACAATACATCTACAATATTCATGTTAAGATTCCTTTCTTAATTTTAAATAATTTATACTTAATCACCTTAAATGACCAAATATAAGATTACTTTTATCAATTTTGACTGCTACTTTTTCTTATAGGTAATTGACTTATTTTAATGCCGTTACCTACCATTTTTCCGCTAGCTTTATCTATTTTTAAATTTGCTATCTGTCCTCTTTTACACATGTCTATAACAGTCTGCATGTTCTTCTCTATTTCTTTTCCAGATGCCCTTTTTATAATAAATCCATCCAGCTTATTCCCTTTAAATACTCTTGCTACTACTTCACATTCTCCAATGCTGCTTGAAGTATTCCTAGCCTGTGGTTTACTACCCATTGGTTTTTTATTGTTGCCTTTAAACCCACCAATCATTGATTGTTGCCTAGCTAAATTAGCCGCTATGGACTGTGCTGGTCCACCAGATGTTTCTTCTGCTTCTGCACCTGCTAAATCTGCAAACGGGTCATCTGAATCATCTAACTCAGATAAATCCAAATCTGAATTGGCTTCTTGTCCTTTCCTGTATGCTTGCTCTTTATTTAAAAGGGCTTTAACTTCATTTGAATTAAATGTATCCTTTTCTTTTAACTCTGATAATATATCCAAATTATCCTGCTCAGGAACCATAAATAATTTCTTAAATTTAACTGCTGTATATACTTTAAATGTTGAGTCCTCTGAATCAGGAGTGAACACTATATAATGATTTCCCTTGTAAACTTCTCCTTCATAAAAGGCTTTGCAGTTTTTTGGAATGAATATTGCTTTCAGTGGGTCATGCCTTTCCCTATCCATAAATTCAGGAAGTAGCCTCTGAACTCCATCTGATGATTTCTCCTCTCCATCTCCATTGCTCTCATTTTCTTCTTTTGGTTCTTCTTCCTTTTTTGTAAATGGAAGTTTAATTCCTTTTATGATACCTACATAGATTCCCTCATAATCTCTTTCAGAATCTATGATACTCATTTTTATTCTGTTGCCAGACAATCTAACTACACTTGTAATCAACTCTTGTCTTGTTATCTTACATTTTTCACCATATAAATTTTCAATGGTAACATCTGGCATACCAGGATTTTCTGACCTTTCCTTAATGTTATCTACCCCAAACTTAACCCATGCTACCGCAGGAATTGTTTCAAAATAACAATTCTCAGGCAACTTTTGCAAATCTAATAGATATGTATTTTTTCCATTGCCCCTTACATATGGAATTGTAAAATCCATATAAACACCACCCTTCAATATAAATGCCTTAAGGCCATCCATAAGATGGCCTTAATATGCTTTAATCTAAATCAACACTGATTTTAGAGAAATACTCCGCTATAATCTCTTTTCTTGCTGCTAAATCATTTCCAAGTAACTGTTCAAAGGCTTCAGCCATCTTAGTTTCATCTTCTTGATACTCTACTTTAATAAGCTTACGAGTATCCTTATTCATAGTGGTTTGCTCCATCATGTCTGCATTGTTTTCACCCAAACCCTTTGAACGAAGTACTCTGAATTTCACTTTTTCCTGATTTAGCTTTTCTACAAGTTCATCCTTTTCTTCATCGGAGTATGCAAATTCACTATGCCTACTTCCATTGAATGTAATCTCATAAAGAGGAGATTGAACAATGTAAACTCTTCCTTGTCTCAAAAGTGTTGGCATTAGCCTATACAGTAATGTAAGTACCAAACATCTGATGTGGTTTCCATCAATATCACCATCGGTACAAATCATGATTTTACCATACTTAAGCTTGTTAATATCAAACTTAGGTAAATCCATTTCTTTCTTTCCCTGAACCTCAAAACCGCATCCCAATGCTCTAGCCACTCTCAAAATAACATCATTGGAAACAGCGTCTTTCAAAAGTGCCTTCTGGCAATTCAATGGCTTACCCTTTAAAGCTAAGATTGCCTGAGTATTAGCTTTACGAGCCTTCTTACATGAACCAAATGCTGAAAGTCCCTCAACAAGATATAACTCATTGATATTAGTATCTTTAGAAGTACAATCACAGAAGTTCTCAATTCTGTTACCAATACCATTTGACTTTTTAAGTGCGGATGCAACCTCTCTACTGACTCTGTCTGCTTCCTCTCTGGCCTTTTTATTAATGAGTGCCAACTCTATTACTGCATCAATCTCTTTAGCATTGGCATTTGCCCAGCTTCTAAATGATGCAGTACAGAACTTTTCAAACGCAGAAGCTATAAAAGGATTAGAGATAGCATCTTTAACCTGATGATGGAACATCGTTCTATTACCAGGACAATCTGTAGCACCGATAGCTATAAACATTCCATCAATGTCAGAGATAACAAAGGAATCATTCTTTTTTAATTTACCTGAATCCTTAGCTACATCATTGATAATCCTAAGTGCTGCTCTTCTCAGTCCATTGAGTGTGATGTTTTTATTCTGATATGATAAGTATGCTCCATTATGGTAAACATCAATCATACCCATCTCAGGCTCAAAGTTAAATGCTAACTGCATTTTTAACTCATATTCCTCTTCCTCAGGTCTATCAGTACCATATGCCTTTTCACTGAAGTATGCTGTCTTAGAAAGAATTGGTTTCTTACATACTGTGTCAATAAACTCAACCATACCATTTTCAAATACAATGGTTCTTTCTTTCTGACTATCTGCATAATGCTTGAAATGGAAGGTTAATCCAGGATGAATCATTGCCTTCCTAGTAAACTTCTCAAAGAAATATTCAATCGGAATAGGCTTGTCCTCAATCCCTAAGAATACTTCTGGGTCAGGTTTGAATCTAATCTTTGTCCCATGCTTCTTAGAAGTTTTATTTTTCTCTACATGTAATCCACCAACTGGGTCTCCCTGTTTAAAATGCATGGTGTAAATCTTACCGTCATAGATAGACTCAACATCCATGAACTCTGAAGCAAACTGCATTGATGCTAAACCTAATCCATTAGTTCCCAGTGCGGTTTTATACTGGGAACTGTCATATTTTCCAGATGCATACAGCACACATAATGCAAGCCTCCAGTTCTCAACCCCTGTTTCTTCATTTACATGCATTGGAAGTCCACGACCAAAGTCCTCTACCGTAATGATATTACCAGGTTCAACTGTAAAATTAATTACATTACCATATCCTTCACGAGCTTCATCAATGCTGTTATCTACAATCTCATAGATACCATTAACAGCGCCATCCATGTCAGCAGTACCAAAGATAACTCCAGGACGTTTTCTTACTTTGTCTTTTTCTTCCAGAGAAGTTAAATCTCTACTTTCCATGTTAAAATCCTTTCTTAAAAAATTTATAAATTATATCTTTTTACTTTCTATTTCTATTAAATGAGTTTATATAAGCCTGATGCAATACTCATAAGATACTATACAGCCTTTATATTTCTTATTATACCACAAATTTTTATTTCTGTAAACCTAAAGTTTAAAATTATCTTATTTTTATCAACTCGCCCCTTCCTCTCTCCATCTCTCTTCCTAAAAACTTCTCTCAAACCCCACTTTAAATTTTAGCTGACTGATACCAAAATTTTTAGCCTCTGATTCTCCAAAATTTCCTCACTGAATCACAGTTTGTATTGCAGTTCAAAAATACTATCCATTTTGTGATAACTTACTTATAAAATTTTTATATTTTATTTATTGCTAATTTTTAGCCTATTGATATTAAATTTTTATCCCCTGAATCATTAAAATTTTATTCAATGCTCAACCTAATCTAATATCAATGAATGACAAAAGGCTGTACTGATGTACAGCCTATGACTTATTCTTTTGTTACCACTTTTCCATCTTTTGTTTTATAGCTTAACACCTTTAATACTGCCTTCCCACCTAAACTCTTAAGTTTCGGGTCATTTGTGTTGATTATCTTTAATGCCCATCCACCAACCCATTTTTTACACTTAGGACACATGTAATATCTGTCATTCTTCTCTTCAAATACCTTTGGGTCGGTCAATTGCTTAAATGCTCTCTTCATTTCTCGATTAGAACACATCTTATAAGATTCATCATTCCAATCTCCTAACTGACTAGCTTTATAACAATATGGACATTCAACATTTAAACCTCTGTCTAATTTCATCTTTAAGCTACCTCTTGATTAGTCCAGTTTCTTTATCAATTGAATAATTTCTTTGAGACATTGATACATCAGCCCTATAACATGATATATAATACACCATATCGTATCTCATATTGTTTGGGTCTTTTGTTGTTATGTCTCTCCAAACATATTCCTCAAGTTCCCTATCTCTTCTGTAGTAGTCCAGTGAAATTCCTAGTGTAACTATAGTTGGTAAACCTTTCATTCCTCTGATTGTTAGTACTTGTCTTAGCATCCGTGACTCAATTTCTTTATAAGTCGCATCCGATAAACTCAAGAATAAACAATCCGAGTTAATGTATTCCGAAAAGCTGTACCTTCCATAAATAATTTCTGGTCTTTTAATGAACTCTGGAATCTCATTAAGTGTCTCTGTATATAACCCATCTTTCTTAGTTAGCTTAATAGGTTTCTCTAAAACCTTTGCTTGTACATTCTTTACAGTCGCTAACTCATATAAGGTTAAATAAGGAACTGCTCTTAATCCTCTTGAGTACATCTCTAAAATGCACTCAGTTACAAAACTCTGAAGCCCTAAGTCTGGTGGAGCACCTATAATGTAACTCCTTGGTGGTAAATCACCTTGTCTAAATGTTGTTAAAATTTCTTCACAGGTGTCTGCATATTTGTTAAACACATCTTCATACATTGGAGAAAGATTCTCAATCTCATTTCTCTTTTTCATTGCATCAAGAATCTTTTTTCTGTCAAAGTATAAATTCTTATATCCCTTTGGAACAAGCTGTGCTTTGACTGCTTCATCCCTGCTCCTATCTGTTATTAAAGTTCTTGGAGTCTTATTCTTAATAGCTTCTTCTCCATTCTTTATTAAAGTATTTCCTTCAGTTGTTCTTTCTTCAATATCAATGTTATCTAATACATTATCTAAGTATCTATCTTCTACCAATTTATTTTCCTCGCCATGTTACTGTTCCACTGAGAAGCTCTGTCCCAGAATTACCATTGAATTTAACAGTGATTTAATGCTCTCATCCTTGTTTACATCCTGCAATCCTCTGTAAACAAATACATATACCACTGAATAATCTCCAAATGCTAACATTCCAACTCTTAAGAAAGCATCTTCACTATCAATGGTTGTAGGAGTTGTTGCCTGTACTCCCCACATTGTATCATTTAAGAAAATATTGTTGTAAACAATTCCGCCTTGAGGAAGCTGCTCCAGCCAAGGTGCTAACACATCACCTTGAAGCATGTCTTTGTTATATAACTCTGTTACTGAACCTACTTTAATTGTTCCACTAATATTGCTTGTATGTTCAAGTTCCAAAGTTGAGCCATTTAACTTACATACCCAGTTACTACCAGGTGTAATAGAAATATTATTTATAATGTTAATACTTCCACTTGCTGATACCTGCTGAGAACCAGGATACTGGAATGATGAAGGAAAGATAATTTTAGCATCATAAGAATTAAATGTCATTCCACCAGAGCCATCTCCAGTTGAACTAATCGCTGCTGTAGGTGCTTGACCTTCATCCAATGCCGCCATTACATTGTTCATTTCATCAATCTGAATCTGCAAGTCATTCTTTTCATATTCGAGGTCTCTGTACATCTGAATAACCTCTGCCTTACTGTATTCAGATAATGGGTCATCACTTCCACCACATCCTGCAAGTGTTCCTACACTCAAAATTGTTGCTAACCCTAAACTAATTGCCCTTTTCCAATTCATCTATTGTTACCTTCCTTTCTCATCCATTTTCCATTGCATCCATAAACAATGTTGCCGCTGTTTCAGCATCTACTGTCAAGTCTCTAGCATCTTTTGCTCTCTGCTTAACTACAGTCTTAATGAACTCTGACTCCCCTGAATCTTTATAATACATCATAATGAATGTCTTAATCTTATCATCTACGTTTCTATCAATTCTTCCTCTGATTTGTTCCATTTTTGCTACATTTGTTTCTACACTATATAGAATACAAACATCGCCACCATGTAGATTCAAAGATTTTTTAATGTTTGTGACAAGTGTATCATACTCTCCAGAGTTAAACTTCTGTTGAATTTCCAATCTATCATTGCTAGGCGTGTCACCATTAAGAATAACTGGCTTTCTTCCAATAGCTTCTAACTCTCTTTTGATTGATTCCTGTGCCTCTTTATGGAAACAATAAACCATTACTTCTGAATTTGAAAACTCATTTTGAATTAGTTCAACAAGTCTGTCCAGCTTCGGTACGTTCTTTCTATTTGTTTCCATGTTAATCTCAGGAATAAGAGATGGACAATTCAATACCTCTTGGTATCTATATCCCATTCCAATAGCAATTTTTTGATTTTGAGATGGTTCAACTTCATACACTTTGTATATATGTGGAATATTCATTCCCACATCAGCTTTACATCTGCTAAAATAAACAAGTTTGAGGAGACTTTTAAATTGTGCTTGATTCTTGTACCCATCCAACTCTCTCCTAAACTTCATCATAGGCTTTTTAGCGCCTGTTGTTGGGTCATACTCCGTTTTCCAAAATGTACTCTTTTTATACTTACAGAACATCTGTTCAACTTTAGATTTTCTTGGAAGTAATACTGGATTCATCATATCCACTTGATAGTATATATCCATCAAGTTTGTTTCAAACACTGTTGCATTAAGGAAATATACCCTATCACATAGGTTTGCTATATTCCTGGTGTATTCATACATCTTAGTCTCAGCATTTTTAATAACGCTACTCTCATCTAGTACAAATACATTAAACAGTTTACAATGAACTCCATCATCTGATATGTTCAATGCTATCCAGTTTGATAAATAATCAGACCTAAGTGTACTATGACAAATTAAAATGCCATCTACCTTTTTCCAATCTGTCTGTTCGATAAACTTCTTTATCTTCGCTTTCGTAGTTGGAAGCATCACAACATATAATCCAGTAAACCTCATTAACTCAATTACAGTTTGTCCTATCGCTGAGTTTTCAACTGCCATTAAGAACCTTGTCATTTCTCCACGAAGCTTTAAGAAATTTAATAAGGCAGATATTTCAGCTGTTTTTCCTAGTCCTACACCATCCCCAAGAATACTTCTGGGAGATGCATACATAAAAGCTGTTCCTACTGTTTGATAATCTCTTAACTCTGAAATATAGTTGTTTAAATCTGCTCCCTGTTCTGTAAGGATTTCTCTTATGCTTCTATGCTCCAAAATGCTCTGATTGATTAATCCCATATCAAAATTGAATATGGTTTTCTTTAGATTAGGAACAACTTTCATATTCCTAATTGTTTGAAGTAATTCAGCTTGATTTTGGTTCATATTTCCTAAGTACATTCCTTTATAAACTATAGGGATGCTTACTGACATGTTATCTCTCCTTTTCTGTAAACTCGATTCTCCTAATGTCGAGTTCCTCCTTCATTTCAAGTACTGCTTCCTTTAAATCTTCATTGTTCATTGCACAGCGTACCTTTGTTTGATACCTCTCTAAAATATCTTCTACGTCATACTGATTTATCTTTTCCATTTCTTTTCTCCTAAAATTTTATTCTTTTTAATCAACTTATTTAATGATTTATTTATAGACAATAAAAATGAGGGGTTGTTTCCAACCCCTCACCATTTTTCAATGCACTTATTTTACTGTCCTAAACTATTCTGCATTGTTGTTAAATCGTTACCAGTGTATTCTTCAGAGTTAATAACTCTTCTTTCATCAATTACCCATTCATCATGCATCTTGGAAACTAAATAGTAAACTTCCATATACAGCCCTTTGTTTCTTCCTTCATAGGTAATTAACTCTTCTGTAGTGAACTCTGCCTGATTGTCATATCCACCCATCCACTGAGTGATTTCACCAGTCATTGTACTATCTACATTAACACCTTCACTGGTAAGCTCTCCTCTCAACTCAGAGTTCATATATTCACGCTCTGAACTTGAAAGCATCTCAGCATCATCATTGAAGCAGTCATACATACCCTTCTTGATTGTTACTGCCTCACCACCAATAGTCGTTTCAAAAGGTCCATTCAGGACTCTTGCTGTAGAAGCTGTATACAAATCATCCATCAATTGTGTAATTTCTGTCTTAGCTGTATCAGAAACCTCTCCAGCCAGATTCAAAGCTACAAGTCTCTTTTCAGTAGCACTGTCAGGATTGATTGATGGCTCTTTGTAAACCTGCCTTGAAACTCTTAATTGGTCAATGATAACAAATTCATCACCTTGCTGCTGAACTACCACATATGAAATGTCTCTGTATGTTCCATATACATCAGCACTTTTTGCTCCATCCATAACAGTGGATTCAACTTCTAACAAGTATGCATTGTTCTCTGTGTCTCTGGATAATACTGACCTTACAACTGACATATTCTTCAATACATTGGTACTTAACTCTTTATATCCTCTTAAAACACCAAAGCCCATATCTTCGTAAACGTCACCTGACATATAAGCTGGAAGAATATAGTCTGCATTAATTCTGTCTGCTCTTTCAATAATCTGTTCAAGCTGGCTCTGAAGGAAATTAGGAATTAAAACATTGCTTTCAACTGTGCTGAAACCTGAACTTAAGTTCTCATCATATACATAAGCATTAGTTCCAATGATTTCTCCAGTACCATTTACTGCTTCTTTGAAGATGTATCTAATTGTTACTGTACCACTCAAATTATTTCTATCAAATCCGAAAAGTCTTAAACCATTTGCTCCTTCAGGATAGATTCCATACCCACTAATTGTTCCTTCAGGTTCTGGAATGTTATATACCAGTTTCAAATCTGGCATATATGCTGAAGCTTCTGTGGATGAACCAACAACTGAATTGAACAGTGACACATCTAAGCTTGACTTTCTATCAGAAGATACAAGACTTTGATAAGCTATGCCAGAACTACTAATTCCAATGTTAGTGTCTGTAGTTGTTCCGGTTTCACCTGTAGTAGTTCCATCTGCAACTGGAGGAGTTGTTTCCTCAAGTCTTTCTATCTCAAGCGCCTCACCATCTTCTACAAGAACTTCCTCTGTTTCTTCTACAGTAGCGGTTTCTCCTTCAGCTGGTGCCTCACCTTCTGTTGACTCTCCTTCAGCAGTTGACTCTGCTTCTGGAGTAGTAGGCAACTGCGCTGTTCCTACTGCATCTGGAACATCCCAACCATCTTCTGAAGGCATTTGAATCATTGCTTCTGGTTCAGGAGTTTCTGCTGATTCTTCTCCTTCTGTATCAGGTGTTGTATCATTGATTCCATCTCCATCAGCATCAAGATTCTCTGTCTCACCTTCACCAAGAACTAAACGTCCTTCATTGTCTGCTACAACACTTTCTGTTTCAGGAGTTTCTCCTTCAGTGATTGTAAACTCTCCAGTTGCACTGTCAAAGCTTGCTACCATTTCTATCTTATTCTCAGCAAAATAGTCATTGAGCTTTTCCTGTGCAGTAGTAAGATATGCTAAATCTATGGTATCCTCACCAGTAGCTGACTTAACAAATACTCCGTTAATACCAATTAAAGGTGTCAACTGATTAAATGTTCCAGCTGTTCTTGCAGAAGCTTGATAGGTTACATCAACAAAGTAGTACCCTAAAGCCTGCTGAATAGCATCCACGTTTCCATCTGAAAGTGTTAAACCATCTATTGTTGCTTTAATATAGTTGAACACATCTTCTGAAATTACTGACTCTGCTCCTTCAGTATATTCATTTCTACCTAGAACTTGTTCGGCTTGAGATACTAATGTACGTAGCCTTTCTGCCTTTTCATCATCAACTTCACGAAGAACATATTCTTCTTCATGTACTTCTACATTTCTTGATACAATAGCATCATACTGTAGTGATTCAGCATAATAATCCATTATCTCCTGCTCCGATAAAGGGTTTACTAATGGATAACTTGCTACATCATCCCCGATTACTGAAGAACAACCGGAGAGTACCATAGAAGCTGCTAATGTCAGGCTCACACCTGCTGTTAAAACTCTTCTTTTTTTCATTTTCCGATACTGACTCCTTTACCTATTTTTATAATATAACTCTTATGTAACAGTTCCCTTACAACCTTTGTACCGAACTCTTCGACTAACAAAGACACATCTACAGGGTGTTGTCTTACTCCATTTTTTATGAGGAACTCTCTTACATCCTTGTAAACCTCGTCTATTGTCAGTCTGTCATAGTCCTTTCTTAATGCATCCTCCTTTTCATCTTTTTTATAATTTTTATTTTTATCAACATTTGTTTTGGATGTTCCCTTTTCAGACCTTAACTTTTGTAACTGCCTTAACTTACGTAATTTACTTTCTCTATCATTTTCTATTGATGAACCACCATTTAATTTTCTAAGTTCATTGCTTAGTGCCTTCACCTGTTCAGTGAGTTCTTGAATCTCTGACTTTGACTTACCTTCTGCTATAGCTTGCTTAGCCGCTTCAGTGACCATATTTACTTTGTCACTTATTCCTTTACTTGGTTCTTTCTTTACCTCGTCTTCAAATGTAAACTCATCTTCATTGTCTGGCTCTTCATCCTCAAATACAAATCCACCATCTTCATCATCTGTCTCATCAGATTCCTCATCTGGTTCATCATCAAAAATGAAATCTCCATCGGACTCTTCATTGTCTGTCTCATCTTCTTCAGACTCATCCATATCATCCAGCAGTCTATTTATTTCTGCTGTTGCTCTTTCTTGCTTTTTTAATGGTATTTCATCTTCTTCATCCTCATCCTCATCGTTCTCTGATGAATCTTCAAAGGTGAAATCATCTTCATCATCTTCATCCTCATCTGATTCTGAATCATCTTCAAAGGTGAACCTTTCCTCATCCTTAGAACTTCCTTTTACAGATGAATCTTCAAAGGTGAAATCATCTTCATCTTCTTCGTCCTCATCTGATTCTGAATCATCTTCAAAGGTGAATCCCTCTTCATTAAATTCATCTTCTGAATCCTCCTCTTCCTCTGTATCATCATTTTCAAAGGTGAATCCATCTTCATCAGAGTCCTCTGAATCATCTTCATCTGATTCTGAATCATCCTCAAAGGTGAACTCATCCTCTTCCTCTGATTCTTCTTCATTTGATTCAGAATCATCTTCAAATATGAACCCATCTTCATCTGATTCAGAATCATCTCCTTCTGAATTAGCCTCATCTTCAAAAATGAAGCCTTCATCTGAATTGTCCTCTTCTGAATCTTCTGATTCATCATCCGAATCTTCTGGGTCTGTATCATCCTCAAATA
>ERZ1643251.223-NODE-223-length-97012-cov-12.215260_pt1 | contig 97012 bp, 96 predicted proteins | sample MGYA00579261_ERZ1643251 | MGnify/ENA primary metagenome ERZ1643251 (study PRJEB29033, sample SAMEA4952267) | chicken gut metagenome | biome: Broiler Chicken; feature: Gastrointestinal Tract; material: Caecum | place: Ireland | collected 2018 | study: Broiler... | reverse complement strand
GCGAACTTTAAGTTAGAGTTTTTTTGCTAGAGTGCACTCAAAATCTTTTTTATCTGCAGCTAAATCTTCTTGTAAGTTTGCTATCGGGTCTCCTTTACAAGCAAGTACACCTGCATTAAATGGAAATCCTGCTGCTGCTTGTGGATATACATCTACACCATGGTCTGTGTAATAAGCACTTAATCCCGCTTTTTCTATTTCTTCTATACTTGCTCCTTTGGTTAATTGGTGTACGATGGTTCCAACCATTTCTAAGTGAGCTAATTCTTCTGTACCAATATCATTTAAGATAGCTTTTGCATTTTGATCTGGCATTCCAAATCTTTGTGATAAATATCTAAGTGATGCTGCCAATTCTCCATCTGGTCCACCATATTGTGATATGATTACTTTTGCAAGTCTTGGATCTGTACATTTGATATTAATTGGGTATTGTAACATTTTATTATATGTCCACATTTAAAAATTCCCCCTTTCCCATGGCCATGGTTCTTCAAGCCATCTCCATTTGTTGCAAGGATAATGAATGGTTAATGGTCCATATACTTTTTGATATTTATCTTTTAATTCTTTTAGTTCCTTACAATATTTTCTGTGCAAACAAAGTGCTTTTTGGTCATCTGGGTGTGTGTCTAAATATAAAGCTAATTCTGTTATCGCAAATTCAAGGCATCTAATTTGCTGTGCCATTTCCATTCTTTCATCACAATCTACTGTTCTTTCACTATCTTGCATTTCATTACAACACATCATTTCATTATCTTCTTGACATCCACAATTTCTATTTTGATTTATTGACATTTGTTGCACCCCTTTCTTATTGTATTGGTCATTGCAATATAATTGATTTCTTCCATTGATTGACCTGGTGAATATGGGCTTACTAATTCGGGAAAGATTGTTCCCATTTTTAATCCTACACATGGTTTAAATGTTCTATCCATATATTGAATTGGAACATAACTTTGTGCTAACATTGGATTTTCTGGAAATACACTTTGTTCTTCATCAAAGCCACAATCACAACTATTTGAATTGTCTTCATAAGATACAACATTATTACATTTTGTTTCCATGATTTCATTTTGCATTTCACATGAATTATTTGAATAATTGTTGTTCATACAATAGCATTGTCTTCTACTAAACATATTAAAATTCCTCCTTTTGTTACATTATATGTATAGTAACAAAAAAGGTTGACGTTTTAGTTATCAATTTTGCGTATTTTTCATCATATATGCCCTATTGCTTTTTTTATAATCGTTAATTAATTCTTCTTTTATTTTTTATAGAAATTATCCTATAGTAAATTTATTTATTTTATGATATATTAGTTAAAAAAGGAGGTCTATAATCATGGATATACATATATTAATAGAAACTGCAAAAAAGGCAAGAGAACATGCCTATACCCCATATTCTAATTATAAAGTAGGTTGTGCTTTACTTACTAAAAGTGGAAAAATTTTTTCTGGATGTAATATTGAAAATGATGGAATTATGTCCATTTGTGCAGAAAGAGTTGCTTTTACAAAAGCTATTTCTGAAGGTGAAAAAGATTTTAAATGTATTTTAGTATTAGGTGGAAAAGAAGAATTACAATATACCTCTCCTTGTGGATATTGTCGTCAATTCATGTCTGAATTTTGTGATAAAAATTTTGAAATTTATATGTATTATGATAATGATAAAATTGATAAAAAAACTTTAGCAGAATTGCTACCTGATAGTTTTAATTTATAATCTACGATCAAATTTACTTGCTTATACAATATCAAAAAAACTCATCAATGATGAGTTTTTTCTATATTCTATATACTTCTTTTATCTTATACTCTAGCAACGCCACCAATAACTTTGTTTTCTGTTGCATCTGGTAATATTTTTGGTCCTCCTGCAAGAACAACTTTATCACCTTTTTCTAAGATTCCATCTTTTTCTAATTCAGCAATTCCTTTTTGAATTGTGTCTTCAATTGTTTTTCCATCTTTAATTAAGATTGGTGTTACATTCCATGTAACTGATAATTGATAATATGTTTGTTCATTATCTGTTACAGCAAATATTGGGCAACCTGGTCCCATACCAGCGATCATTCTTACAGAATCACCTTTATGTGTATATGCAACAATTGCATCAGCTTCTACTTGGTAAGCTGTTACACATGTTGTATATGCAATATTTTTCTCTAAATCTTCTGAATCTATTTTTTTGAAATTCTTTCTGTTAAATCTCTTCCAGTAATTAACTGTTCCTTCAATTGCTTTTGATATTTTAACCATTGCTTGAACACATTCTACTGGATATTTACCCATAGCACATTCTCCAGAAAGCATGATACAGCTTGTCATATCATATACAGCGTTTGCAACGTCACTAACTTCTGCTCTTGTTGGTCTTGGATTAGAAGTCATTGATTCTAACATTTGTGTAGCTGTTACAACTGGTTTACCAACTTGGTTACATCTTTTGATAAAGTGTTTTTGAACAATTGGAACTTGTTCCATTGGTATTTCAACACCCATATCTCCACGAGCTACCATAATACCATCTGATATTGCTAAGATTTCCTCAAAATTATCGATACCTTCTTGGCTTTCGATTTTTGATATAATTTTGATATGTTCTCCACCATTTGCTTTTAATAAATCTTTAATTGCTTGAACATCTGATGCTCTTCTTACAAATGAAGCAGCTATGAAATCAAATCCTGCTTTAATTCCATTTGTAATATCATCAATATCTTTTTGTGCTAAAGCTGGTAAGTTTAATTTTAATCCTGGAACATTCATTGTTTTTCTGCTTCCTAATTTTGCAGTATTTAATGCTTTACATTTAATATCTTTTCCAACAATTTCTACAACTTGGAATTCTAACGCTCCATCATCAACTAGGATTTTAGCACCTGGTTTTACATCTTGATATAAATTTTTGTAACTTATTGTTGTTTTTGTTTCATTTCCAATAATATCATCATGAACGAATGTGAATTCTTGTCCTTCGTTTATTGTTACTTTTTCATCTCCAGACTCAAGTTTTCCTGTTCTAATTTCAGGTCCTTTTGTGTCTAATAATAAAGCAACTGGTTTGTTTAATTTTTCTCTTACTTTTTTAATTGTTGCTATTTTTTCTGCGTTTTCTTCATATCCGCCGTGTGAAAAGTTGATTCTTGCAACATTTAGTCCTGATTTAACTAAATTTGTAAACATTTCTTCGCTTTCACTTGCTGGTCCTATTGTACCAATGATGTTTGTTTTTCTTAAAACTTCTTTCATTTTTTTATTCCTCCCTTATTTTTTAAAAACCAGAGCCTATTATATCACACTATAAAGACGGTTTTCAACATTTTTTTATTATTTTTTACGTAATCTTGAAAATTATTTTGATAATTTAATATATTTTAATAATTGCATGTAAGGTTTTATCATCTTCACTTTTTATAACCACAATATTTTTGTTTTCTTCTTTTGTATACTTACATTTCACAGTTTCTCCTAGTTTTATTTGATTTTTATATTGTATTCTAATGTGATTAAATGGTCTTTTTTGGTATTCTTCTTCTGGTAATGCTTCATAAGCTAAATACAAATAGTATAAATTATGCATATGTCCAATCACATCTATATCTCTTCTTCTAGCTGTATATGTCATTTCACTTATATATTCTTTTGGTTCTTTTAATTTTTCAATGTTTTTATCTTTAAAAACACATTTTCCAAATTCTGATTGATATCTATCTGCTATTTCTGGTTCTACTCTTGCAATCTTCTCTGTTTCACTATTTACCAATAACCATTTTGAAGTTGCAATAGCGCATAAATTGTTTTGTTCATCATATACTTCAAAATCACGGAGTGCATAAAATTTCTCTATTTCTCTTGACCATGTATGAATTTCTAAAACTTGTCCATATTTTGGTCTTTTTAATACTTCTAATTTCCAATCCAATAATAGCCAATTTACATGCGTTTCATTTGTTGTATTAACGCCAATTCCTACACTATCAGAATGGTATGCTGCAATATCTTCTAAGTATTCTAAAATACCAATATTACTAACTTGATCTTTTTTCCAAACATCTTTTAATCCTATTTTAAATTTTTCCTTATATATCATGTTTTTCCTCCTCTTGAACGTTAAAGACACATCTCTTATATGTTAACTTTGACAACAAAGATTGAAGGAATATCCCTTCAATCTTTGTTTCTAATATCCTGGTTTTTCTAGTAATTTAAACATATTCTTTTTGTATTCTTCTACTCCTGGTTGATTAAATGGATTTACGCCTAATATATTTCCAGACATAGCACAGGCTTTTTCAAAGAAATAAATTAATTCTCCTATATTTTCTTCATCTAATTTTTCTAATTCAATCACAATATTAGGAACATCTCCTGATACATGTGCTTTTATGGTTCCTTCCATTGCTTTTTTATTCACATAGTCTAATCCTTTTCCTGCTAAATAATTTAATCCATCTAAATTGTCATCATCTGGATTAATGGTAATATCTGAGTTTGGTGTTTTTATACTAATAACGGTTTCAAATAGATTTCTTCTTCCTTCTTGGATATATTGTCCCATAGAATGTAAATCTGTTGTAAAATCAACACCTGCTGGAAAAATTCCCATTTGGTCTTTTCCTTCACTTTCTCCAAACAATTGCTTCCACCATTCTGTGAAATAATGCATTTTTGGTTCATAGTTTACTAATATTTCTGTGTTTTTATATAATTTGTATAAAATGTTTCTTACAACTGCATATTTATAGCATTCATTATATTTTACATTTGGATCATCATATCTATCTTGCGCTATTTTAGCCCCCATCATTAATTTGTCAATATCAATGCCAGCTGTTGCAATTGGTAATAATCCTACTGCTGTTAATACAGAATATCTACCACCTATATTATCTGGAACGACAAATTGTTCATATCCTTCATTTTCAGCTAGTGTTTTTAAAGCACCTTTTGCTTTGTCTGTTGTCGCATATATTCTGCTTCTTGCTTCATCAATACCATATTTATTTTCTAAGATTTCTCTAAATATTCTGAAAGCAATGGCTGGTTCTGTTGTTGTTCCTGATTTTGATATTACATTTACAGAAAAATCTTTATCTCCTATATATTCAATTAATTCATTAATATAATTGGGACTCAAATTGTTTCCAACATATAAAATTTGTGGATATTTTCTTTGTTTATTTGGTAACATATTGTAAAATGAACTCGTTAATGCTTCAATAACAGCTCTTGCTCCTAAATATGATCCTCCTATTCCAATAACCACTAATATATCAGATTCTTTCTTAATTTTCTTTGCTGCTTTTTTAATTCTTGCAAATTCATCTTTATCATAATTGGTTGGTAATTCTAACCAACCAACAAAATCCTTTTCATCATTTGCTCTTCTATGCAAATCTTTATGTATATTTTCTACTTGCTCTTTGTATGTTAAGATTGTTTTTTGTGTAATTCCTGAATGTTTTAAGTTTAAACTAATATTTGCCATATGATTACCTCTTTTCTTTCTTTATATTTATCATATGGTTATTATATCCAACTTGTTATTATATTTCAAGGTGTTAGAACTAAAAAATCAAGGACATACTTAAAATGAATACCTCATCCATTTAAGTCTGTCCCTTTTGGACAAAAATTGTCCATTTTGGCACGTCCCCAATGTTCATTTCATAATTTCATCCATGACTTTTGCTAAATATTTCATACTGGTTAGACATTGTTCTAATGTATTTCCTGTCGCTCCCACTTCTATGATGTTTGCATATTTTCCTGTATGTTGATTATATCTAGAAGTTGTGAGCATGATTGGTTTAAATAGTCCTGGATATAACTCTTCTGCTTTTTCTTGTACTTTTATAGCAAATTTTAAATTTTGGTTCCAATTGGGATGCCATAATCCTCCTGCATTTGTTCCGAATGACAAACATAATTTGTGCCGCTTCTTCCTCTCCAATTTTGACTGTTGGTGCATAATCGCTTCTATTTCCTATGGCATCTCTATGTAAATCGATAATGATATCTGATGGGTTGGTTTGTAATAAACTTTCTACTGTTTTTAAGGAATTTGTATAAGAGCCATTATATGATGGATAATCATGGTAACTTGTATCATGAATGACATTATATCCATATTGTTGTAATTGTGTGGTAAGTTCTGTTCCGACTCTTGTGACTGTAAAATTCAAATCTGTAGTTCTAAAATTTCCAGTTGGTGTATAGGGATATAAGTCACTTGATGTATAACTTTCACAACTATGTGTATGAAATATCATGACATTTTTATTTTCAATTGTGATGTCTGGTGTTAACATTTCTTGGGTTAATTCATAATCTGTTTGATTTCTGATTTTTACATTTCCATATTGTGCATTATAATTTTCTGCTATTGGATTATTGGTTATAATTTCTGTTCCAAGATCTGTTGTTGCTAATTCTACCTCTTGTTCTGTTTCATTTGTATTATCTGTATTTTTTTCTTCTGACTCTGATATCTCCTCCATATTTTGAATTTCTTCTATAGAACTAATTTGCGTTCCTAACATAGATTTTAATATATCATTTTCACTTAATTTTTCTTTTTTCTCTTTTTCACTATGATTAATAGATGCTACAACTGGAATTGTAGCATCTAAACAGGATAACAAACTATGACTAGATAATTGATTGGTTACATTTTCAACTTTTTGTGTCACTTGCTGGGTATCATTCTTTGCTCCAGAAAAATAATTCGTGATACTAAATATTAATAAAATGAGTACAAATATACATATAATATATTTTACGATATCCCTTAATCTTAATACTGTTACATTAAACATATACCTTTCTCCTTTGTCCAAATTCCTATATATATGTATATGCAAAAGTTTTAAGAATATTATTTATTTTTTATATTTTTATTTATTACATATTCAATTCCAAACATTTAAGGTATCAAAATAATATTTAAAATTAAATCACGACCTTTATTTCTCATAATTTACATATTTAAAAAGTATATAGAAATATTTAAATATGTCGCAAAAAATAGCCATAAGACATAGGGTATTAATAAAATTCCAGATAGTTTATTTTGTTTATAAAATTGATATGTCATAAGAATTACCAATATATCTAAAATGATAATCCATAAGACAGATAATAATCTAAGTCTGAATACAAAGAATATAAATGTCCATAAATAGTTAAAAATCAATTGAATATAATATAGCTGTTTGGTTTCTTTTGGTATTTTCCCTTTTTCTTTTAACAATGTATAGGATATTCCAATTAACAAATAAATAATTGTCCAAACAATTGGAAATACAATCCCTGGTGGAGATAATGTTGGTTTTACCAAGTCATGATAATCCATGTAACCAGATGTCAAGATTCCAACAATTCCCCCAATAATCAATGGTAATAATGCATGAAATATCTTTTTTACATTTTGATTGCTTTTTATATAAAATCCCTCCCTTCTTTACTAAAGATATTTTCAAAATATAAAATTTATGATATTCTATTAGGGTTTTTCGTAACTAATAAACTTTATATAAAAATAAATGATTTAATGGATAAGGACCCGCAGAGCTTGCGCTCTTTGGGTCCCTTTTCCATTAAGAAAAAAGAAAAACTTCCAGTAGAATCCTAAATTCAGTTATTTCGTCCATCAATTTGTCTGGTATACATTCATAACACGCTCTTTCATCATAGATTTCACAACTTATATATGTATATATGATTGCCATCTAGGTTAAACATATTTATGATAATCTACTTTAAATTAGCTCTATTCCTCTTTCACCAACACATTCTCATTTCCAATAATCCATCTGAAAATATCCAAGATCTCCTCTGTTACATACATTTGTCCACAACTTTTATTTTCATTATCCACTTGAACAAAAACAGGCATATTGTTTTTGTCTCCGTTGAAATATTTTATAGCACCTCTTAATTTCTTTTTATCTTCTTCATCAGCATTTGTAATATTTAGTAGCAAAATCTTATGTTTTTGTTCTCCAAAGTCTTTGATGTCATTTGCAACAATTTTGGTAGCATCATCTTCACGAATGCTTAGTCTTCCTTCTACTAATACAATATTTTCTTCTGCTAAGCTAGCACCTGCTTTCATATAGGCATTTTCAAATACAATTACCTCTGCCTGACCATATAAATCTTCAATGGTAACAAATGCCATAATCTTGTTATTTTTCGTATATTTCTTTTTGATAGAAGTAATAATTCCTGCATATTTGACATGGTCTCCATCAGAAAATTTTGGCTTTTCTAAATTGATTTCTTCGCCATCATATTGCACTATAGAGTTTTGTTCATCAATTTCTTTCATTTGCATTGTGTTGATATTGGTTTGCATTTCTATTTGATGTCTTAATTTTTCCAATGGATGTCCTGAAATATAGATACCTAGCATTTCTTTTTCTGTTGATAGCAAATCTCTTTCTGACATTTCTTCATGTTCTTCAAATACATATTTCTTCTCATTTATTTCTTTTTTGTCTTCTTCTGAGCCTAAATCAAACATAGAGACTTGTCCTGAAAATCCTTTTTTCTTACTGCTTTGAATGGTATCTACAATATTTTCAAAAGAAGCAAGCAATGTACTTCTCGTTTGTTCAAAACTATCAAATACACCTGCTTTTATTAAGCTTTCAATACATTTTTTGTTAACGGCATCATCTGCAATTCTTTCACAAAAATCTGTAAATCCTTTGTAATCTCCATGTTCATTTCTTTCTTTAACAATGTTATCTACTGGTACAGTTCCTACATTTTTGATACTACCTAATCCAAATCGAATTTTTCCATCTTCTACTGTGAATTTGGTACTACTTTTATTGATTTCTGGCTTTAAAATTTCGATTCCTAAGTTTTTACATTCATCAATATATTGTGGGACTTTATCTAAGTTTCCTAAATAACTATTTAAAGTCGCTGCCATAAATTCTGCTGGATAATATGCTTTTAAATAGGCTGTTCTGTATGCGACAACTGCATAACAAGCAGCATGCGATTTGTTAAATGCATATTTTGCAAATTCTGCCATTTCATCAAAGATTTTATTGGCTGATTCTGCATCTATTCCGTTTCTTACACACCCTGGCACAATAACATTTCCATTTTCATCTACTTGTCCATTGATAAAGACTTCTCTTTCCTTTGCCATGACATCTAGCTTTTTCTTTCCCATGGCCCTTCTTACTAAGTCAGCTCTTCCTAATGAATAACCTGCCAAGTTTCGTACAATTTGCATAACTTGTTCTTGATATACCATACAACCATAGGTTACATTTAAGATTGGCTCTAAACTTGGATGGGTATATTCATTATGCCCCGGATGTTGTTTTCCTTTAATATATCTTGGAATCTGGTCCATTGGTCCTGGTCTGTATAAAGAAACACCGGCAATTAAGTCTTCTAAGCAGTCTGGTTTTAGTTCCTTCATGAAGTTGGTCATTCCTTGTGACTCAAATTGGAAAATACCACAAGATTTTCCTTCTTGCCATAATTTATATACTTTAGGATCTGCCATCTCTTTATCAAATTCAACTTTAATCCCTCTATCTTTTTCTACCATTTCAATGGTATCTTGAATAACCGTTAAAGTCCTCAATCCCAAAAAGTCCATTTTTAGTAATCCTAGTTCTTCCAATGTTGTCATGATATATTGTGTAGAAATTTGCCCATCACGAACATATAAAGGAACATAGGTATCTACTGGATCTTTTGTAATAACAACTCCACATGCATGAGTAGATGCCTGTCTTGGCATTCCTTCTAGCCCCATGGCAATATCTAATAGATTTTTTACTTGTGGGTCATTTTCATATTTTTGTCGTAATTCTATATTTTGTTCTAAAGCTTTTTTAATGGTAATATGTAATTCATTTGGTATCATTTTCGCTAGGGTATCTGCCTCTGCATAAGGTACATCTAATACTCTTGCTACATCTCGAATAACCATTCTTGCAGACATGGTTCCAAAAGTAATAATCTGCGAAACATGATCATGTCCATATTTTTCAGATACATAATCAATAACCTCTTGTCTATGCGCATCACTAAAATCAACATCAAAGTCAGGCATACTAATTCTTTCAGGATTTAGAAATCTTTCAAATAGTAAATCATATTTCATTGGATTAATATCTGTAATTTCAATGGCATACGCAATAATAGACCCTGCACCTGACCCTCTTCCTGGTCCTACAGAAATGTTATGGGTTTTGGCATAATGAATAAAATCCCATACAATTAGGAAATAATCTACATATCCCATTTTTTTGATAACACCAATTTCATATTCTGCTCTATCTAGTATTTCTTTACTTGGATTTTCTCCATATCTTTTTTTGATACCATCATCACAAAGTTTTTTGAAATAGTCATAATGTGTTGGATATTCTGGTGGTACATCATAGTTCGGTAATATGGTATGCCCAAATTCAAATTCTACATTACATTTATCTGCAATTTTTACGGTATTTTCTATGGCATCTGGAAATGCACTAAAATATTGTGACATTTCTTCTGGAGATTTGACATATAGCTCATCTGTATCAAATCGCATTCTATCAGGGTCACTCATTCGTTTTCCTGTTTGAATACATAATAGAACTTCATGGTTATAGGCATCTTCTCTTTTTAAATAATGAGCATCATTTGTAGCAACTAATGGTATATCTAATTTTCTTGCTAGTTTTACTAATTTTTGATTAGCCAATACTTGTTCTTTAATTCCATTGTTTTGAATTTCTATATAATAATCTTCACCAAAAACTTTTTTATGCCATAGTGCCACTTCTTCTGCTTTTTCTTCTTGTCCGTTTGATAAAGCTTGATTAACGGCACCTGCTAAACAAGCGCTTAAACAAATCAACCCTTCATGATATTTTTCCAATACCTCTAAATCAATACGAGGTTTATAATAATATCCATCCACAAATCCAATAGAAACCAATTTACTTAAGTTTTTATATCCTTGATTATTTTTGGCTAATAAAATCAAATGATTATAATGATTATCAATATTGGGTTCTTTATCAAATCTACTTCTAGGTGCTACATACACTTCACAACCAATAATTGGTTTAATCCCTTCCTTTTTACACGCTTTATAAAAGTCAATCGCACCATACATGACCCCATGGTCTGTGATTGCCATTGCTTTCATTCCTAGTTCTTTGGCTCTTACTGGTAAGTCTTTAATTCTATTTGCTCCATCTAATAAACTAAATTCACTATGTATATGTAAATGCACAAAATCTGACATCTTTTTTCCTCTTTTCGTATATTCCATTTTTCTTTTGCATTATATCATAATTTTTGCAAATGTCCAATCGATAATCTAATAGTAATCAATGAGAAACGTTCCTTTCGAGAAGATTTTTTTAATAAAATTAATTTTAAAAAAATGTCTCAAACAGAAACGTCCTCAATTGCTCATTTTCTCCTTCCTACTACTACAAATCTTCCATCTTCTACATAATATGCACAAGTCGATAACGTAATTAATTGATCTCCGTAGTTTGCTGTTGCATCAATAGGATATAATGAGGCATTTTTAGCATTTTTTACAAATTGATTATATTCTTCTTCTGATTTGTTATTAATAAAATAATAATAACGAAATACATTTTTTTCTGATTTATAATATACTCTTGATTTAAAAACGGAAATAATTTCATATTGGTCATCTTCTTTAGCTGTTGTAAAGCGGATAACTGGATGTTCTTGATAAAAACTTTTCTTTTCATATTTTAATAATTCTTGAAACATCATTCCATTTCCTAAGTTATGGCCATAAATTAATAAATTATTATTTGGTATATTCCAATTATAATTCGCATCTAAAAAGATTGACCCATTTTTGCTTTTTTCTTTTTTATAATTATGTGTCATGTAATAACGATTATCTGTTCCCTGTAATACTGGATAATTAATATTTGTATTTTCAATTTCTAACCAACCGACAATGTCTGCATTTTGCCCTTGCAATTCCTTTACTTGTAGCATTCTTTCCGTTTCTTTATTTTGCTCTATTGTATTTTCTGTTGATATTGTTTCTCCATTTTGTTCTACTTTTGTCTGAACATTTTCTTCTCCACTTTCTAAAATATTTTGTGTAGCTTCTTTTGTAGTTTCTTTTTCATATACGTTTATTGTACTTAATAAATTACTTTGTTCTTTCGCTTCTTGTTTCAATGAAAAAAAGTTTATAACATACATTAAAGATAACACCATCAATATGGTTAAAAGTAAATAGATAATGACATGTATTTTTTTTATTTTTGCTTTTGTTTTTTCTTCCATGATAACTCCTTAAACTTAGTATATATCGATAAATGAAGGATAGACGATTTTGCCTATCCTTTGATATTTTTGTTTTTCATAGAAATCATGACAATTGATGATAATACAATTGCTAATACAGCTAATCCTAAATAATTTTCTATACCTGTTTTTGGTGTTTCATCTTTTTCTTCAGGTTCTGGTTTTGTTTCTTCTGGTGCAGTTGCTTCTACTATAGAGATTTTTGCATAAATTGTTGTATCTGTATTTAATGGGTCATTAAAATTAAATTCTGTTGTATAGTTTGCATCTGTATAATATCCATCAATTTTTTCATTATCTTCTAACACAATGTGTGATGATACTAAATCAGCAGTAATCATAGTTCCTTCATTTGCAGTAAATCTAATTTCTCTTTCATTAGCCATAACCGTTACAATTACCTTTTTCTGATCTGTATTTCCTGTCACCTTATCTGGTACAGCTGTTTCAGCAATAACATTATTATATTGATCTGTTAAAACAACTTTATCGTCTGTTAAGACAATTTTGTTAGTTGTATCTGGTGTATTGGTAATTGTAAATTCTGTCAAACTATCATTTTCAGCAACTCTGACAACATTTTCTGTTGAATCTGATGTTAAAACTCCATTCATTGTTAATGTTGGATTATTGGTTGCAGCTGCCCCTTTGGCAATTTCAATACCATTATTGGCTCCTGTTCCATTATATCCTAAATGTAAGTCTATTACTTCAACATTACCACCATTGGCAAGAACACCACCATATTTAAATCCTGTTATAGAAACATTATTTAATATAACTGTTCCTCCATCATAAGCTTGTACTCCATATTTCGGTCCATTTTGTAAATTAATATTTTTTAATGTTAATTTACCAGCAGCAAATTGTGCTGTAAACATCGTTTGATTTCCTGATGTTGATGTCCAATCACTAGCTCCTGTAATGGTATATCCATTACCATCAATTGTAATTTGTTTTTGTATAACAATTGGTGCTTTTACTGTAATATTATTTTGTAAAGTAATGGTTTCTCCATCACCAACACTAGAAATAGCACTAAGTAAAGAACTTTCATCTGTAACTGGTGTTGCCGCCTTTGTAAAATTTGGTATAAAGAAACTAATCGCAAAAATTGCTATAAAAAATATAATGAATTTAACTGTTTTATTCATTTTTTCACCTCCACTAAATGTATTTTTACCTTTTTTTCTTTTAATTATTTACAAATTTTTTAATTAAATTTTTCCAATTTTTGTCCAATTGGGGACGTTTCTGTTTGGGACATTTTTATGTTAACTTTTTTGTTTTTTATATTGTTTTTTATATAACAAAAAAATAGTTATCGTATTTTCCTTAGCTTAATACGATAACTATTTTCTATAATTATTGCTACATATTTAATTCAAAATGTCCCAAACAGAAACGTCCCCAATTGGACATATAATTTTTTCTTTTTTATATTTTACTTTTATGTTTAGGGATAAAAAATTTGTTTATATTAATGCCTTCGTGTTTTAATAATTTTATCTTTTTATCAATTCCTCCAGCATACCCAGTTAAATTACCATTTTTTCCAACCACTCTATGGCACGGAATTATAATAGAAATTGGATTATGTCCAACAGCATTTCCTATTGCTTGTGCAGACATAGAAGATTTATTTAATTTTTTGGCAACTTTTTTAGCTAACTCTCCATAGGTTATCGTTTCTCCATAAGGTATTTTACACAGAAACTCCCAGACAGATTGTCTAAATACATTTCCTTCTGGAGCCAATGATAATTCTGATATTTTAGGTTTTTCTTGTTTAAAATAGCTATCTAACCATTTTCTAGTTTTATCAAATATTGGCAAATCATTTTCTAAAATACCTTCTTTTTCTAATTTATTTAAATAATATTTTTGTCCTTCTATACATAGTCCAATAATATTTTCTCCATCACTTGCAATAAATAACTTTCCTACTGGAGAATCATAATATGTTTTATATATCATGATATGGCTCCTTTCTTTTAATTCATCTTTTTTATTTATACTTTTTTATTCATTATACAAACTAAAAAGATAAAAGACAAGAACTTTTCATTCTTGTCTTTATATATATTAATAATTTTCAGCTTTGATTTCGAAAAATGCTTTTGGATGGCTACATACTGGACAAATTTCTGGAGCTGATTTTCCAATAACAATATGTCCACAATTTCTACATTTCCAAATTCTATCTCCGTCACGGCTAAATACTAATCCACCTTCTACATTTTCAATTAATTTTTTGTATCTAGCTTCATGTTCTTTTTCGATTTTTCCTACTTCTTCAAATAAGTATGCAATATGGTTAAATCCTTCTTCTTTAGCTTCTTTAGCCATTCTGTCATACATATCTGTCCATTCGTAATTTTCTCCTTCTGCTGCTGCTTGTAAATTTTCTACTGTAGATTTGATATCTCCACCTTGTAATAGTTTGAACCACATTTTTGCATGTTCTTTTTCGTTTTGAGCTGTTTCTTCAAATATAGCTGCAATTTGCTCATATCCTTCTTTTCTAGCTTTAGAAGCAAAATATGTATATTTATTTCTAGCTTGTGATTCTCCTGCAAAAGCCTCCATTAAATTTTTTTCTGTTTTTGTTCCTTTTAAGTTTAATTCCATTTCTATTCCTCCTTATTTTTATTATTTGATTTACAATCTTCACATATTCCATAAATTGTAATGCTATTTATATCCATATTGTTTCCGATTTGTTTTAATAATTTTTTTGATATTTCATTTTTATTAAAATCATCATAGAAATCAAATATGTTTCCACATTTCTCGCAAATTGCATGAGAATGTTCTTTATATAAATAGTCATATCTGTCTGGTCCTAATGTCATGTTTAGTTTTTTGATTTCCCCTAATTCTACTAAGATGTTAATGTTTCTATATACTGTACTTTTACTTATCTGAGGTTCTTTTTCTAATACTAAATAATATATTTCCTCAGCTGTAGGATGTATCAGATTTTGTTTCATAACATCTAGTATAGCTTCTCTTTGTTTGGAATAGTTGTTCATAAATCTCTCCTTTAAATTAGGAATGATTCCTAATTTCAGCTTTATCATATATCTTTTTTTTGTATTTGTCAAGAATATTTTGTATAAAAATTTCATCTACTTTGACATTTTTCTACAAATCTTGCTATTTATCTTTATTATATGATATAATAGTCTTCATAAATATATAATAGGAGCTGATTTTGTATGGATTTATTAAAAGAAAAAATAAAAAAAGATGGAATTGTTATTAATAAAAATATTTTAAAAGTTGACAATTTTCTAAACCATCAAGTAGATACAAAATTAATGAACTTAATTGGGGAAGAATTCGCCAATCATTTCGAAGATAAGAAAATTACAAAAGTTGTAACAATCGAATCTTCTGGAATTGCACCTGCTTATGCAACTGCACTAAAATTAAATGTACCTTTAATCATTTTTAAAAAGCAATCTTCTGCAATTTTAGATACAGAAACAACCATTCAAACACCTGTACATTCCTTCACAAAAAACACAGATTATATCTTAATGGCTTCAAAGAAATACTTATCTGAAAATGATACTATTTTAATTATTGATGATTTCCTTGCAAATGGACAAGCAGGATTAGGCGCTTATAGAATTCTAAAAGAAGCCGGTTCTTCTGTTGCAGGTGTTGGAATCGTGATTGAAAAATCTTTTCAAGATGGGAGAAAAAAATTAGAAGATTTAGGTTTAGATGTTTATTCTTTAGCAAGAGTTTCTAAAATTTCTTCTAATGGTATTGAATTTTTAAACTAAATCTTTTCTAAATTGGAAATTAAAAATTATTTTAAAAAAGTGAGAATTTTCATCGTTGCTGTGAATTTTGAGCAACATGAATGTCTCTCACTTTTTTCTTTTAAACTTTCTAAAAAAATTCTTTTATTGTTCCAAAACTTTTTTTAATTCTTCATTTCTCTTAGTTTTATGTGTTGTTGTTTTAATTAATGGCTCATCTGTTAATATCATATGCATAATATATTTATATCTTGGTAAAGTTTTATTTACTTCTTTTATCTTATTCCAGATAATTGGGAATAAATCTTCTTGTGAAATGTCTCCATATTTTTCTTTTACGATTTCTTTGTTGTATACCACCTTAACAGCCACTTTTATCTTGCTTTTATCTACTTTATCTGGCATACCATATACAAAAGATTCTTCAATCTCTTCATTTCGATTAATTAATGTTTCTAGTTCTTCTGGAAATACTTTTTTACCATTTTTTAAAACAATCATGTCTTTTTTTCTTCCTGTAATGAATAAAAATCCGTCTTTATCCAAATATCCTAAATCACCAGTATAAAACCAACCATCTTGTAATACTGCTTTTGTTGCTTCTTCATTTTCATAATATCCCAACATGATATTTGGACCTTTTACTGTAATTTCTCCTATTCCTTTTTCGTCTTTATCAACAATTTTCACCTCTGTATGTTTCATAGGAATTCCTACTGAACCATATTTTGCATATTTATCATTTTCTGCTGCAATAACTGGTGATGTTTCTGTTAACCCATATCCTTGTACCATATGAATTCCAAATTCATTGAATTTTCTTTCTATTTTACTATCAAATGGTGCTCCTCCTGCAATGACAAATCGCATTTTACCACCTAAACCATCAATGATTTGTTTAAATAGTTTTCTTCGAATATCAATGTGAAATTTCAATAAGAAATTACTGATTTTTGTTGCTACTTTTATCAATTTTGTTTTTCCTTGTTTTTCAATTTCTTTCTCAATATTGGCATACATCTTATCTACTAATAAAGGAACACCAGCAAACACAGATACTTGATATTCTAATAGATTTTGTTTAATATATCGTAATCCATCTGGAAATACGGTTTTTACGCCACAAGCTAGCATAACTACCATAGCAGTTGAGCCAAATATATGATGATATGGCAAAAATGCAATATTAACATCAGTTGGCAAAAACGTTTCTACAATTTGCATATCATAGATATTTGTTGCAATTCCATATTGTGATAACATAACCGCTTTTGATTTAGAAGTAGTTCCAGATGTAAATAATAAGATGCTCATTCCTTTTGAATCAACTTTATGATTTATAAAATCTATATTTCCTGTTTCTAAAACTTCTTTTCCTTTTTTTAGTAATTGTTCAATATTTTCAAATCCTTCTATATTGCTCATACAAATATATTCATGGATATTCGTTTTTTGATTTTCTTTAACGACTTGTATTTTATCTGTTAATTTTTCATCAAAAATAATGGCATCCACTTTGCTTCTAATTAGTGATTCTTCTAATTCATTAATTTGTAAATCTTTATCTAATGGAACAGAAACAATGCCACCTAATAAACAAGCTAGATGTGAAATTGCCCAATAATATTGATTTTTTCCAATAATGGCAATTCTTTTTCCTTTTAATCCTTTTTCATATAAAGCAGTTCCAAATGCATTTATATCTTCTAATAATTTTGTATAGGTAATATTCTTATATTCTACCTTATCTTCCTTTTTCTCTTTGATTGTAAAGGCTATATTTTCTGGGTATAGCTTTACAGAATTGTAAATAATTTCTTTTATGTTCTCAAATCTTGGAACTTCTCTTAATTGATTTTTCATACTTAAAATTCTCCTATCTGGTTTTCTAAACCAGATTAACACATTGTTCTAACTTTGTCAATATTGACTATCGGTTTCAATCATGGTAATATATATGTATCTATGTTGTCTTAAGGATTTTTTAAAGATTATAAAGATTTTAGAAAATAAAATTAAAAATAAAGGATTGAAAAAATATGAGTAAAGAAATCTTAAAATTACACTTACCTAGGTGGAAAGAATTACCTAATGTAGACTTATATTTAGACCAAGTTGTTACCTTAGTAAATGAAACCTTATCTTCTTTCTTATCTAATGCAAATTTTGAAGAAGATACACTTATCTTAACCAAAAATATGATTAATAATTATGTAAAAAACAGAATTATAGAACCACCTGTAAAGAAAAAATACAATAAAAATCATTTAGCTAAATTTTTTGTTATTTGTGTTTTAAAAGAGGTTTATAAAATAAGCGATATAAAAATATTGATTGGATTAGCTTTAGAAAGCGCACCTATCGAAATTGCATATGACAATTTTTGCAAATTATTTGAAAAAGCTTTGGATTGTGTATTTAATAAAACAGATTTCATTGATAATTATTCAACAAATGATCGTAAATATTTATTAAAATCTGTATTACTTTCTTGTGCTTATGCAATTTATACAAAAAAAGAAATAAGTGAAAATTAATTCACTTATTTCTTTTTTGATGCAAACATTTACAAAGGTGATAAATTATTTAAAAACTTTTGCTATTTGAATATTTTTTATTTTAACACCAATGCTTGCTTTGGACAGAAATCTGAACATTTTCCGCAACTAATGCATTTTTCATAGTCAATTTTTGGTGCTTGAAATGCTTCTTGACTTAATGCGCCTACTGGACACACTTTCACTGCTGGACATTTATGATTTTGTGGGCAATTCTCTACGATAATATTTAATTTTTTCTTTTCCATAATTTCATTCCTCCTAAATTTCATTTTATTATTTTTATTTGTATTTTATTACTTCTATTACCCTAGTTTATCTCCATCCCTTGTCTTTTTATCTGGTGTAATTAATATGACACCTTCTTTGCTATATGTTCCTAAAACCAATACCTCTGATAGAAAATCTGCAATTTGCTTTTGTGGGAAGTTGACAACTGCTAATATTTGTTTTCCTACTAATTCTTCTGGCGTATATAGATTCGTAATTTGTGCTGATGATTTCTTAATTCCAATTTCTTCTCCAAAATCAATTTCTAATTTATATGCTGGCTTTTTTGCTTTTTTAAATTCTTCTGCTTTAAGGATGGTTCCTACTCTAATGTCCAATTTCATGAAATCCTCAAAAGTTACCATTTTTATTCTCCTTATATTTCTATATTTTTCAAATAATTTTTTCTTTCAAAAGTATAAACTGGAACCAACTCTCTTTTATGTTTTGATGCATGATATCTTTTTAAAATTTCTTTTTTTGCATTTTCTTCCGTTATACCTGTTTCTATCATTTCTGCAATTTGACTATATTTAATTCCCATTTTTTCTTCATCTGTTTTTCCGCCTAAACCATCATTTGGTGCCTTTTCTAATATTTTTTCTGGAACGCCCATATATTTTCCAATTGCTAATACTTCATCAACCGTAAAATTTCCAATTGGATTAAAGTCTGCACTATTATCTCCCCATTTCGTGGTATATCCTACCATAGCTTCACAAAGATTTCCTGTTCCAATTACTAAGTAACCTGAACTTTGTGCAATTCCATATAATGTAGTCATTCTTAATCTTGGTTTCATATTAATCGTCGCCTCTTTTGATAATTCTTCTCCCATTGCAAATTGTATTTCTTTTTCCATTTCATTATATGTATTGGTTAAGTCTACTTTCAAAAATTTTACATCAAAGGTATCTGCTACCAATTTTGCATCTTCAAAATCATGAGAAATGGAATGACATGGCATAGATACAGCAATGACTTTTTCTTTTCCTAACGCTTTTGTTGCCATAGCAATGACTGTTGCAGAATCTTTTCCTCCACTATTTCCAACAACAACTCCTTTTGCCCCAATTTGTTTTACATATTCCTTAATCCATGTAACAGCGCCTTCTGCTTGTTTTTCTAATTCTTCTTTTTTTAACATTGTATCCTTCTCCTTGTTTTTCTTAATTCAAAATATATACATAGCTTAGTATATTTTATAAATTATTCTCACAAAATATTTACCAATTAAGTTTTGTTTACATAAAAATGTTCCAAACAGAAACGTCCCCAATTGGACATTATCTATATAACTGATGTTCTTGTATATATAAGATAACTTCATCAGGCGTTAAGTATCGAATGCTTTTCTCCGCCTTAATTTTTTCTCTTACAAAAGTTGAACTTAAATTACTTTTTATGGTATATTTTGCTTTTATAAAAACTTGTCTATGCTTTCTTAAAAATATGTTATTTTCAATAATTTCTTCCATTTTGTCATTTTCTCTTTCTAAGATATATATTTTAAAATTTCTAGTAAGTTCATCTGCTTTTTTCCATGTATCTAATGTTTTTAGATTATCACTTCCTGTTAAAAAAGCAATTTCATAATCTGAGTATTCTTCTTGTAATCTGTGTAATGTTTCGACTGTATACAATTGTCTTTTGCTATCTATTTCAATCCTAGATACCTCAAATTTTTTATTTTTATCACAAACTGTTTTCAACATCTGATAACGATGCTCATTTTCAATCAAGTCCATTTTTTCATATTGGCTGTTTACTGGAACAAATATAATTTTCTCAATTTCTGAATATTCTGCCACCATTTGTTCTGCAAGTGAAAAGTGTGAGTTTAATGGTGGATTAAAGCAACCACCAAAGACAATGATTTGTTTTTTATTATTTTTCATAATCTTTTTATTCCTTTAATTTCATTTCCTATAATATATCACATCTTTTTAGGTTTCTCAATTCTTTTTATAAGAATTATATTTTCTCTAACATTTCTTTTTTCTGTATTACTGAAAATGATCTTTAAGGACTGTCCCTAAAGTTCACACACTAATTTTTATATTTATTTCAAATTTTTTTTGAAATATTTTTCCATTTTATCAAAAGGAATGATATCCACGTTCTGTTTTATAATAATCATAATAATCTTTTACATAAAAGATGAATCTTCTGGGTAAGTTAAATTTCCCCATATTTTTCAAGTACTTTTTTAGCATAAGAACATTCTGCAATAAGCCTTATATTCTCTTTTTTGGCATTCTCTATAATACATTCTACCAATTTTCTTGCAATTCCTTGCCCTTGATAATGATTATCCACTTCTGTATGTGTTATATTCCAATACTCTTCTGTTTCTAAAAAATCACATTCTCCCACTTGGATTGTGTTATCATATGCAACTGCTTTATTGCTCTTTTTTTCAAATACAATTTCAATCATAATATCCTCCTTTTAAATCACATTTTTATTTACTATTTTTATAAATCGTTATTTTTTGATGCAATTATCATTATTATATTCCAAATTCTTTTGCATATTGAATAACACCTTGTATTTCTATACCTATATCATTCAATTTCACAGCCATAAAATTTTCACTCGCCACATCAAAAGGTGCTTGTATTCCATATTGTATTGCTGGAATATATCCAAACTTTGGATAATAGTTTTCACTTCCTAAAACAATAGAATAATGATATCCTAGCTGTTTTGCTATCTTATGTCCTTGTTCAATTAGTTGGCTACCAATTCCTTGTTTTTGATATTCTGGTAATACGGCAAGTGGTGCTAAAGCTAATTCTTCGTGGTTCCCTATTTCTATTTTCGTAAACAATATATATCCCACAATTTTGTTATCTTTAACTGCTACTAATGATAATTCTGAAATAAAGCTATCACTATTTCTTAAAGCTACTACTAAATCTTGTTCATTCCCATCGCTATGTTCAGCTGTTTTAAATGCTGTTTTTACTAGCTTATATACCTCTTCATAATCCTTTCTATTTTCTTGTCTTATTTCTATCATATATAATCTCCTTCATGAATACGCTCTTATGAATTTATATTAACACTAATAGAACGAATTATCAATACACCCTTACACATACTATTATTGTTCGAATAATTATAATCTTCTACATTTTGCATCCCTTGATAATTTTTTGTCTCTTTATTTCTTAGAAAATAATTATAAAGAATTATCAAGAAAACAAGTATTATAACAAAAGCAATTGCAAAAATAACTTTTATTTTTGACATTTCAGACTCCTTATATTGTTTTTTTATATGACACAATTTGACTTGATAATTTCTTGTACATCAATGTGTTCATTTCTAAATCTTGCTTCTGGATTTTTATCCATAATATTTAATTTAATTGCTTTTACAGGACAATTATTTGCACAGGCCAAACAAAATTCACATTCTTTACTTTTTCTGGTCGCTTTTTCTGAATGTTCTTCTATTTTTATATTTCCAACAGGACACACTTTCGTACAAATCCCACATTTTATACAAGCATCTGTAATTGTAATTTGTGAACCATTATTAAATTCTGGCTTTTCCATATTCATTTTTTCTAACTCTTTCGTATGCTCTCTATCCCAATTGCTTGGAACTGGTATTTCTTTTTTATTTATATCAATATCTTGTATAATTTGCTCAATTTGGCTTTCTATATTTTTATCTATTTTTATCTCTTCATTCATATCAAACATTGGTAAATAATTATCTACCATTCGAATTCCATTAATATAATCTATTTTATAATTTTTATTTTTTACAAATTCTGTTGTCCATTCTGGTGCATCACAATATCTAGTTCCAAATGTATAAATCATAAAAATATATGGACTTTTTAACTGTACATTTTTCATAAATTCTATAACCATTTTAGGTGGTCTTAAACAATATGTAGGACATACGATTCCTATTTTTTCATCTTCATATTCAAATACCTTATTTTTCATTGCTTGGGGAATACTAATTAATTCCCCTCCTATTTTTTTCGCAACATATAAGCTATTTCCTGTTCCTGTAAAATACAAAATCTTCATACAAATTCCTCCCATTAATTATAAATTTCTTGTAACCAACTTTCTACTTCACTTGGTGCACTTTCCATATTGCTTCTTGATAATGTGAATCCATTTTGAATAACAGTACTATTTGGTAATTTATCTGCTATTGTTCTTGGTGTTCCAGATAATCCTGAACCTCCATGTGTGCAGAATGGTACAACCGTTTTTCCATCAAAATTGTATTGTTCTAAAAATGTATTAATAATTGGTGGTAAATCTGAATTCCATATTGGATATCCAACATATATGACATCATATTCATCAAAATTTTCTATAGAATCTCTTATTTCTGGTCTAGCATTACTTCTCATTTCGTCTGCTGCTCTTTGAAGTAAATCATCATGATTTGTTGGGTATGCATCTACTGGTTCTAACCTAAATACATCTCCCCCTGTATATCCTCCTATTAATTGTGCCACATATTGTGTGTTTCCTAATACTTCACCATCTACAACAACTGTACTATTTTCTTCATCTTGTGTCATGTTATTAGGGTTATCTGTTTCTGGAACGGAAAAATATACCACTAATGTTTTCAGTCCTTCATTTGTTGTGTCTCCTGTTTGATTTTCATCATTTATTACATTATTATCCTCTGCATGATTCAAATTAACATTTGAATCACTAATCGTTTGATTTGCATTATTTTCATTACGATTATTTCCTGTTAAAAAATATACTGCTCCTATAATTGCGATTACTACAATTATACAAATAATTCCGATTATTGTTTTTTTATTCATCTTTCATCTTCCTTTCTTTTATATTATATATCTAAAGCTTCAAGCCAAGTTCTAATTTGTTCTTTTCCAGCATCTGTACTACTACTGCTTCCTGAAATTGTTGTTCCTTCTAGAATATTACTATTTGGACATGAATTTCTAACTGCCTCCATTGTTTCTTCTATATCGTTTCCTCCACTTGTACAAAATGGAACAACTGTCTTACCAGATAAATCATAACTTTCTAGAAAAGAATTTACTGCTGCTGGTGTTGTATGCCACCATATAGGATAACCAACAAATATAACATCATAATCTTCTATATTTTCTACTGCTTGTTTAAGCTCAGGTCTTTCTCCATTTTCAATTTCTGCTTGTGCAACTTGTGTAAGCTCTGTATAACTACTTGGATATTCTTCTACTGTTTCTATTTTAAAAAGGTCTCCCCCTATTTGTGATTGTATTTCTTCTGCCATCATTTCTGTATTACCTGTTTGTGAAAAATAGGCAATTAATATAGGTTTCTCATTTGAAGTTGTTGTTTCTCCAGTTACATTTTCATCACTTGCATTACTTAGATTTTCTCCTTGTACCTGATTTGTATTGTTCGTGTTGTTATTTACTGATAGGTATATTCCTCCCCCAATTACTAAAACCAATAATATACCAACAATTATTTTTACAATATTTTTATTCATTTTCGATTCTCCTTTATTTATATTTATTTTATTAAGTTGATTTCTTCTAACCAACTATCAATTTGACTGGAAGAAAGAATTCTTCTTTCTCCATATATGGCTAAATCTTTACATGAATTTAAAAACGTAGGCATTGCTTCATCTATATCACTTCCACCACTTGTGCAAAATGGAATAATAATTTTGTCTGTCAAGTCATAGCTTTCTAAGAAACTATTAATTGGTGCTGGTGTTGCATGAAACCAAATCGGAAATCCTACAAATATTACATCATATTGGCTCATATCATCTACTGTATTTTTCAATTCTGGTTTTTGATTATTTCTAATCTCACTATTTCCCTGTGTATAAGGATTTGTGTATTCTTCTTTTGGCTCTATTGCAAATAGATCTGCACTTATTTTTGAACCTAGTACTTTTGCTACATTTTCTGTTGTTCCTGAATATGAAAAATAGGCAACTAATACATTTATTTCTTCTTGCCTTCTTTTCTCTTCTAGTAAATGATTTACTTCTTCATCATCTAATGATTCATCACTTAGATTTCTAAACATAGCTGGATATCTATATATATTATATCCAATAAATAATCCTGCAATTATCAATATAACTACTATAACCAAGATAATACTTCCCATTTTCTGTTTACTCAATTTTTTCCTCCTTTCTATCATAATTTTGATATTGTTTTTCATTTTCTTTGTTGACTTACATATTTTTTTGTATTACAATTGGATTATACACAACGGTTGTTACTGCCGGTCAATACTTTTTTTGAAAATTTTTAAATTTTTTTGGAGGTGGCTATATGTATACCATGAAAGAAGTTTGCCAAAAGATGGATATGACTTATGAAACACTAAAATTTTATTGTAATGAAGGGTTAGTTCCTAATGTGCAAAGAGATAAAAATAATCATAGAATCTTTGATGAAAATACCGTAAATTGGATTAGTAGTTTATCTTGTCTAAAAAAATGTGGCATGAGTATTCAAGATATGAAAAAATACCTTGCATATTGTTTACAAGGTAAATCTTCTATCCCTCAAAGAAAAGAAATGCTTGCTATCCAAAGAAAATTTTTAGTTAATAAAATTAATGAATTGAATGAAAGTATTAATTATATTGATTGGAAACAAAATTTCTATGATGATGTTATAAGTGGTAAAATTCCTTACGAAAGTTATTTAATTGATACTACTGAAAAAACAATAGTAGAATAACTACTATTGTTTTTTAGTACATGCTTTTATATATCTTTCTTTTTATAAAGATAATCACATAACTAATCATCGCTAAAATCACAATAATTCCTATTTGTTCAAGTGTCAATGGTGCTAATTTTAATAAATTTCTAAATAAATATGCTGCTACATAAAATCCAACAGCTGTTGTACTAAATAAAAATGCATGAACTTTATTAAATGGCATACAAACCTCTTGGACAGCTAATATACTTACAAATCCAATTAGTAAATACATCATAGTAGTTAATGTATTTTGCTCTATTCCTATACCATTTCCTAAAATTGTTAAAATGACGATATTTAGCATAATCATAATTGCAAATGGAAATGCATTTGTTAACGCTGTCTTTAAAAATGTTCCTTTGATTGCTTTTTCATTTCTTTCAAAAGATACAAAGAATGAGGTATATGCTTCAATTACTAAATCTATTAATGTAATTTGTATTGGTATAAAAGGAAACGCCATATTGGTTAATATACAAAATACAGATAATAGTACAGAATATATGGTTTTAATGAAAAATATTCTTGCAACATTTGTAATGTTATTAACAACTCTTCTTCCCTCCATTAGTACATCCTTTAAAACACTAAAATCTGAATTTAAAAGTACAATTTGCGATACCTGTTTTGCACTATCTGTTGCATCTGGAAGTGTAATACTACAATCTGCTTCACGAAGTGCAATAACATCATTAACCCCATCTCCTGTCATGGCTACTTTATGTCCTTTTTCTTGCAATGCTTTTACAATAATACTTTTTTGATGTGGTAATACTCTTGCAAAAATGCTGTATTTATCTACTAATCCTGCTATCTCATCATCACTTTTTATTGTTGATAAATCTATGTAAGAATCATAATTTTCAAGACCTGCCGTTTTGGCTATATTGGAAACAGTAAGTGCATTATCTCCTGAAATAATTTTTACCTCAACATCTTGATTTTTAAAATATCCTAGCATTTCTTTTGCATTTTTTCTTAAAGGGTCTTCCAGTATAATAGACGCAACCACTTCTAATTCTGGTAATTCTGGTGTGCATATCACTTTACTCGTATATGCAATTCCTATAACCCTTTTTCCGCTTCTTTGTAAATCTGTAATTCTTTCTGGCATTTGTGCCTTACTTTTTTCAAATAGTCTTTCTGGTGCGCCCATAACAATTGTTCCCATATTTTCAAAAGAGATAGCACTCCATTTTCTTTCTGATGAAAATGGTATTTTTTCTATGGTGTTATATACAATATCTCCTTTAAAATATTTTTTCATCGCTTTAAATGTCGCATTATTATCTTCCATGCCATTTACAAATGCTATCATCATTTCATCAAATGGCTTAGGTAATATGGCTTCATCATACATCTTTACTTCTGATACTTTCATTTTTCCAGTTGTAATCGTTCCTGTTTTATCTAGACATATGGTATCTATATGTGCTAAAGATTCTATACTATATAATTCTTGTACAAGTACTTGTTTTTTTGCTAATTTAATAACACCTGATTCTAATGAGATCGTAATTAATAAAACTAACCCTTTTGGTAACATTCCGAAGTAATGCCGCTGCTGTTGCAATAACTGATTGTGTGATATCTGTTTGTCTTGTGATATATGCTTGTATAAACAGAATAATTCCAAATGGAATAATGACAAAGCTTGTAAATCTTGTTACTTTTTTCATAGAATTCATTAGTTCAGAATTGTTTGATTTCTGTTTTTTGGCTGAACTGATAATTCTATTGGCAAAATTACTCTCTCCTACTTTTACAATTTTAGCATAACATCTTCCACTCACTACATAGCTTCCTGAAAGCAATGTGTCTTTTTCTCTTTTTAAGATTAAATCTGATTCTCCTGTTAGCAAAGACTCATTTACTTCTATTTCTCCACTGATAATTTGTGCATCTGATGGAATTTGATCTCCTTGTGCTAAAACAATCGTATCTCCTAATACAATTTCTTCTACATCTATTTTTTTCTCTTTTCCATTTCTTATAACAGTTGCTTTTGCTGTATTTAAAATTGACAATTTTTTCACTAAATTTTTTCCATGGATTTCTTGTATAATACCAATTAAAACATTTACTGTGATAATTGCAAAAAAGAATACATTTGTATATGCTTTTACCAAAATTAATGCAATCGCAATGATTAAGTTATATAGATTAAATAGTGTAAATATATTGTCAGCAATAATTTTCCAATTTGATTTCAAATTGTCTTTTGGAAGTGTATTCACGTTTCCTTTTTGTATTTGTTCCTCTACTTCTTTGTTTGATAGTCCTTGCATTTTGTTCATTTTTTATTCTTTCCTTTCTTTTATCATAAGTCCTAACATATATTACACGATTAACAAATAAAAAGGTTGGAAAAAATTTTAAAAAAATGAAAAGCCATCTACATTAGATGACCTTTCATTCTATTCTTGATTTTCTTGCTTTTCCCCACATTTAGCACAATACGTATCGTTCCTGTTCAAAACAGAGCCACATGTATGACAAGTTTCATTTAATTTTGTACCACAATATGTGCAATATATATGATTTTTATCTTGCAAAGCTCCACATTTAAAACATGTTTTCTGATTTTGTTTATAAATAACATATATAATAACACCTGCTATATTGGTAATTAATGTGATGCCTCCCCATAAATATGGATTTAATTTTGACTTTAGTGCATTTTGATAAATATATAAAGCAAGTAATATCCAATATATCATAAAGAAAAACATCATAATGGCTAGTGTTACTTTTATATACATTTTCCCATTTTCAACTGGGTGGATTTCATTGATAAAATATATTTTTTCTCCTGTGTCATGATTTGCTATATAACTTAATAAATAGACTTGCTTATTATCAAAGTTTGTCTCATAAAATATTTGATCTTCAGATTCTTTTTGAATCTCTGTATCAAAGTTTGATAATACTGTATTGATAATCAATTCTTTATTGGTTGTTAATCTAAAAATAGCTGTGTCATTATTTGGATTTACAAAATAATCATTTGTCATATTATCTGCTTTATTTAAAGTAAATTCTTCTTGGTTTGAAAATTCAGAATTTTTACTACTATATATGATTTTATTTTCTTTATCTAATATTAAAACATCTACAACATCTTCTGAATTGTCTGACATAGTTTTTATTTCATCTTTTATACTCTCTAAATTATTGTGATTGTTTTCTAATTTTTCATTAATCATATGATAGTCATATATAAATGCTAACTTATCTTGAAAGGCATTTCCTATAAATAGAATTAGACTAATTCCTAGCAATATAGCAACAATTATATATACTAAAATGACTTTTTTAAATGGTATTTTTTCTATAAAATTATTCATAGCATTCACCTCTTGCATTTTCCTTTAAAGCTATTGGTAACATGATTAGTATTGCAAGTGCCATTAAACCAATTGCTCCTATAATAAATGCCCAAATATTGACATCTAGCATAATTAATGTGCTTGGTATAAACAATAATAACACAATTGCTAATATAAATATTTTTTGCATTCTTCTTTCTTTTCTTGTTTGTTTTAATTCAAAACATTTTTTATCTATTTCTGGTTCTAAATTTGATAATACATTTTGTAAATTTTTATCCATATGCATTACCTCCTCTTTTTATTCTTTTTTCTAATTTTTTCTTTCCTTCATGTATCCTACTCTTTATAGTTTTCGGCTTTGTTCCCATTTTTTCAGCAATTTCCTTTAAAGAATATTCTTCTAAATATTTCAGCTTTATTGCCTGTGCTTGTTCAAATGGTAATGTATCGATTTCTTTTAATACCATATCTAATTCATTTTTTTCTGCAATTTTGTCTTCTATGGAAATCGTATCCGATATGGTTTCTATATCCATTTCTGATGCCATTTTTTTATTTTTCTTTAAATAATCTAAATAACAATTTTTGGCTATTTTCATGAGATATGTACTAAACATTGCTTTTCCTTTTACATCAAACTTATCTATATGTATTACCAATTTTAAAAATGTCTCTTGTACTAAGTCTTGTGCAACTTCTTCATCAGCTGTTAATTTGATTAGAAATTTTGATACATATGGATAATATATGCTAATTAATTCATTAAAGGCTTCTTTTTCTCCTTTTTGGCACTTTTTTATTAATTTTACCTCATTCAAGCTAGCACCTCTTTTCTGTTTTCCACTTATTACACGATTTTAAAGTAAAAAGGTTGGTGTTTAAATTGTTTTTATTTTCTTTACTATTATTTCCATAACATTTTCCTCCAACCCCATACTTAAAAAATTATTATTTTTCTATTCAAGCTCTAAACTGTAATTTGTACTTATGATTTTTTATAACCTTCATATAAAATTTTCCATATTTATTGACTTTTTAGTTATAAATGGATTATAATAAATATAGGAAATGACAAATCCACAAACGTGGTTTTGCCAAGATATAGCTTTAATAAACCATTAGCTCGGCATAGCAGAATGGTTTATTTTTTATTATTTATGTAGTTGCTTATCAACCCAGTTCTTATAAAGAACTGCTGTCAAGGCAACGTTTAATGTTAAAGATAACATTTCCTATGCTACTTATTCTACAATATTCTTTTTATTTTGTCTATAAATTTTATTAAATTTATAGATATATTTTAACCTTTAAGACAAATTGCTATTTTTTTAATTGTAATCCATCTTTAAAAGCTTCTCCTACTCTTCCTGTGACTTTATAATACCCATGCGTATATGGATCAAATGCAATAGCATTAACCAATTCGATATCAATATTTTCTCCCTTCATGACCTTTTCATCGGCAGTTACATTTACTACTTTTCCGATTACGCCACAACCATATTCATCATCTTGATATTCTATAAATTCACACTCAAAACAAATAGGAAATTCATTGATAATTGGTGCATCTACATTTTCTGATTTTGTTGCTGTAAGTCCACTGTTTTCAAATTTATTAGGTGTATTATTACCTGATACCACTCCAAAATAATCAGCTTCTACTACATGTTCTGCATCTGCTATACTAACTGTAAAAGCCTTTCTTTCTTTGATATTTTTAACCGTCTTATGCGTCTCTGTTAAATTTAATATTACTTGATTTCTACTAAGCATTGTTCCCCATGCTGCATTCATTACATCAATACTTCCATCTTCATTATACGTTGCTATCATTAATACTGGCATTGGAAATATTGCTTCAGAAGTTTTAATATTTTTTCTCATTTTAAAATCCCTCCTATATTAAAATCTAGTAAATACTTTTACAACTGCATTATATTATGGTATTATCAATTTGTAAAGTACTTACTTAAAGGAGAGTATAAAATGAAAGAAATTATAAACATAACTCCTCACATTAAAATTGTAATTTGTTAATCAAATTGAGTTTCCCAAATTTTATCATTGTGTGCCTTAAAACACATTTCAATTTGTTCTCTATTTGTTTTTTCTCCTGCTAAATTATTTGGTATTTCATCTAGTGAAAAATACTTAATTTCTGTTGTTTCTATATTGGGAATAAATTCTCCACCAATAATATTACACAATACAAATATTTTACATACCCCATAAGCATATATTGGTTTATTGTGCTTATTTCTATCTTGTACTGAAATTATTTTTACAGTTTCTACATCTAATCCTGTTTCTTCTTTGACTTCTTTTATCGCGTTACTTCCAACAGATTCAAGCACATCACACCAGCCACCAGGTAATGACCAAGTTCCATTATTTTCGTGTGTTAATAAAATTTTATCATCTTTAAATATAACTGCTCTTGTGTCTATTTTAGGTGTTTGGTAGCCTGTTTCACTGCAAAATAAATCTTTTACTTTTTCTAAATTTATATTACTTTTTTCTTCTATTATTTCTGCTGATATTTCTCTTAACCTTTTATACCTTTCTATATCATAGGCATTAAAATACTAGAACTACCTTCATAATGACTTGTAAATATTGCAACTAAATTTAATTCTAGTACTACAAAAATATATTGACCATAATGACCTTGCGCAAAATATGCATAATTGTTATTATTACCAAAAGTTCTTACCCACCATTGATATCCATAATCTGCTGATCCTGATGGTCTTTCAAATTGAACACTTGTGGAATCTTTAATCCATTGTTCTGAAATAATTTGTTCTCCATTCCAAACACCATTTTGTAAAAATAATTGTCCAAATTTTGCCATATCATATACATTCATAGAAAATCCATTTCCGCCATCTAAAATACCTTGCGCATCTGTTCCACATTCTACACTATCCATATCTAGTATATCAAATAGATATTCTTTTCCAAACTCATAAGCTGTTTTTCCTGTTGCTTGTTGTATAATTGCAGATAACAAATGTGTATTTCCTGTAAAATAATTAAATACTGTTCCTGGTTTTGATGTAACAGGTCTGTTTAATACATAATCTACCCAATTTTCTGAGTTTCTCCATTCTTCCCAATTTCCAGTATCACTGGCATTAAATCCTGATGTATGTGTAAGTAAATGCCATATCGTAATTTCTTTTAAGTAATCACTATTAGATTCTTGTATTTGTGGAAAATATGTCGATATTGGAACATTTACATTTTCTATATAACCTTTATCAATTGCAATTCCTAAAATAGCAGATGTAACACTTTTTGATGTAGATTGTAATGTAAATGTACTGTTTTTATCATATCCTTCTTTATAATATTCATCTACAATAACGCCATCTCTTACAATAACTTCTGCATTTATAGGATATGCATCCATTGTATCATGTACTGCATTTAATACAGATGAATCTATTTTATGATTATCTGGTGTATCATGTTGCCATTCCCATGTTTCTTCTGCTTCTTGTTCATTTATTTCCGCAACCAATTGATTATTCTCATTAGTAGCAGACATATCGGTAGCTACTTCTTGCTCTTGATTATCTGTTGTTCTACTAAAAACAAATACGATTAATGCAATAATTATTATAAATATTACAATTATAAGAAATAGTCGTCCTTTTTTTAATTTTCTTTTATTACCAAATTCTTACATTTGTTTATTTCACCTACTTTAATTTAAATTTATTTTTTATATGGTTATCCCCAATAAATCTATTAGTAAGCCTGATAATAAAGCAAACAAAATACTTCTATTTTCTTTCTATAAATTGTTCTACTCTCATATGAAGATGATATTTATCTCTTAATTCTGCTATTTCTTTCATCATTGGAGATTTATGGTGTGCATCTAATGCTTCCTGGCTTTCCCATCTATCAATTAATAAAACGGTTTCTTTGTCATCCATTGGGAAGAAGTATTCATATTTTTTATTTCCCTCTTCCGCTCTTACTCTATCTACAACTCCTTTTTCTACCATTTCTTCTGCGAATTTTCTTGCGCTTCCATCTTTTCCTGTATAACAAATATTAATTGTTAAATTCATATCAGTTCCTCCTTTTACTTAATTTTTTTCCCTAACGCATAAGCATCTTTATAAAGTGAGCTAGTATTACGATTTTCATAAAATTCACTCCTCTCCTAATTTAATAATTTTAAAATTCCTTTATAGGTAATATCATAGATAGATAAATATTTAAATGGTACATCTGCCATTTTCATTGCTTGCTTTTGTTTTTCTGTCACTTCTGCATAAGGATAAATTCCATACATTAGTGGAAAAAATAAAAATATGAATTCATCTTTTTCTTCTTCATTCATTTTTTCAAAGAATTTATCAACACATTTTCTTACCATTTTTATAGCATTTCCATAAGCCTTTTTAAATTCTATTAATTCTTCCATTCTACTATTTTCTTCCATATCATACATATTCATTGAAAGTAATTTTAATAAATTTTTTCTTTTTGCTACTGTATGTGCTAATTTATCTGCAAACACTTCTTTTGTTAGATCCATATTTTGTTTATATATTTCATTTAAATCATCTATCCATCTTTCATATTCTCTTTTTAACAATGCAAGGAATATTTCTTCTTTCGTTTGAAAATAATTATATATGGAAGTACGAGAAAATGTCGTTTCTTCTCCAATACTTTTTATGGTTATATCTTTAAAACTGGTATTTTCATAGAGTTTTTCACAGCTACTAATAATTTCTTCTTTTCGTATATCCACGATTTCTCTTGCCATCTTTTTTCTCCCCTTTATTTTATTTCTTTAATATTTTTATTTCTGACACTGTGTCAATAGTTTTTTTGATATTTTTTGCTTTAATATAGAACTATTTCTTAACAAAATAATTAAGAATTTTTGCTTGACTTTTACAAACATTTGTTTTATAATATAAGAGGATTGGAAGTGATATTTATGAAAAAAAAACTGATATCAACACAAATGAATGTAAATAATAGATTAGTTAGAGTAATGAGAGTATGTACTATAGATTATATATCTTTAACGGATTTGGCAAAATATCAAAATGAGAAAGATCCTTCGGGAGTTATACGAAATTGGATGTCTAATAAAAATTCTTTTGATTTTTATAATCTTTGGGAAGAATTGCATAACGAAAATTTTAATTCCGTGGAATCACACAGAATTAAAATTGATGAAGTTGGATATAATCGTTTTACTATGACACCAAATCGTTGGAAGAAAGAATTCAATGCTATTGGAATTATTCCAAGCAGTGGAAAATACAGTATAGGAACATTTGCACATCCTGATATTGCTTTTGAATTTGCAAGTTGGCTAAATGTAGAATTCAAACTATATTTAATCATGGAATTTCAACGACTAAAACAAAATGAAAGTTATCAGAACAAAATTAATTGGTCAGTTAGAAGAGAACTTGCAAAAACAAATTATAAAATACATACTGATAGTATAAAAGAAAATATAATTCCTACGCTAACTGAAAAACAAAAGTTGTATGTATATGCAAATGAAGCAGATATTTTAAATGTTGCTTTATTTGGAATGACCGCAAAGGAATGGAAAGACAAAAATCCTTCTTTAGATGGTAACATGCGAGATTATGCAAATATTCTACAACTAGTAATTTTAAGCAATTTAGAAAACTTAAATAGTGAAATGATAGCTCAGGGAATCCCCCAAAATGTAAGACTTGAAAAATTAAATGCAATAGCTAAAAAACAGTATAATATTTTGCAAGACAGTGCAGGAATTAAAAAAATTGAAATGATAGATAATACTATCAATACTAAATTATTAAACTAATCACTATTAAGATAATCATACACATGCATACATAAAATATTAGTGTATGATAAAAAACCTTCTTATAATAAAATATTATAAGAAGGTTTTTTTATTGTATAGGAAAAATCAACTTTTATCTTGACCCTATGTGGATTTTTCCGTATACAACAAGGTTAGGCTTCCTATATTTGTGAAGTACTGCGAAGCAGTCTTCACATGTGTGCGTCGAAATCTTTGATTTCGTTAACGCACGCCTTTCTTATAATTTACTCATCTATTGTTGATATGCCAAGTGTTATTTCTTCTAGTACATCTAGTACTGCCCTTACAGTGTCTAATGCTGTAAACATTGGTACATTGTTCTCTGTTGCACATCTTCTAATATAGCTTCCATCTGTTTCTTGATCTATCGAGTCAATATTTCTTGTATTGATGACATAGCTGACATATCCCTTTCTTAAAGATTCTAGGATTTCTTCACTACCTTCACTAATTTTCTTTTTGACTCTTGTTCGGATACCGTGTTCTTTTAAGAATTTCGCTGTTCCTTTTGTTGCTTCTATATTAAATCCTAAGTTATAAAATCTTCTGATTAATGGTAGCGCTTCTTCTTTATCTTTATCTGCAATGGTTACAAATATGGTTCCATAGTTTGCAAGTTTCATTCCTGATGATTGTAGTGCTTTATATAATGCTCTCGTTAGTTTTTTATCATATCCAATGGCTTCACCTGTTGATTTCATTTCAGGAGAAAGTGTTGCATCTAATCCTGATAATTTTGAAAATGAAAATGCTGGTGCTTTTACATACCATTTTTCTTTCTCTTTTGGATATACCACATTAATTCCTTGTTCTTTTAAAGATTTTCCAAGCATAACTAATGTTCCAATATCTGCTAAAGAATATCCTGTAGATTTTGATATAAATGGTATGGTTCTTGATGATCTTGGATTTACTTCTATGACATACACATCTTCATTTTCATCCACAATAAATTGGATATTATATAGTCCCACAATACCAATACCTAATCCTAATTTTACTGTATAATCTATAATTGTATCTTTTGCTTTTTGGCTGACACTAAATGTTGGATATACACTAATACTATCTCCTGAATGAATTCCTGTTTTTTCAACATGTTCCATAATTCCAGGTATGAAGACATCTTTTCCATCACATACAGCATCTACCTCTAATTCTTTTCCTGTTATATATTTATCTACTAATACAGGTTGTTCTGTATTGATTTCAACAGCTGTTTTTAAATATTTTTCTAATGCTTTTTGATTAGAAACAATTTGCATTGCTCTTCCACCTAATACATAGCTTGGTCTTACTAAAACAGGATATCCTATTTCATTTGCAACTTTGATTCCATCTTCTATATTTGTTACTGCTTCTCCTCTAGGTTGTAATAATTTTAAGTCTTTCATCACTCTTTCAAATGCATCTCTATTTTCTGCTTTTTCAATGGCATTTACATCTGTACCAATGATTTTAACACCTAACTTTGAAAGTGGTCCTGCAAGGTTAATGGCTGTTTGTCCACCCAACGCTGCAACAACTCCTTCTGGTTTTTCTAGTTCTACAATATTCATAACATCTTCTACAGTTAATGGTTCGAAATATAGTTTATCACTGGTTGTATAGTCTGTTGAAACGGTTTCTGGATTGTTATTAATGATAATTGCTTCATATCCTGCTTCTTTAATGGTTTTTACGGCATGTACTGTCGAATAGTCAAATTCTACACCTTGTCCAATTCTAATTGGTCCTGCACCTAATACAATGATTTTTTTCTTGTCACTTACGATTGATTCATTTTCTTCTTCATATGTTGAATAAAAGTATGGTACATAACTTTCAAACTCACTACTACAAGTATCTATCATTTTATATACAGGATAAATATTGTTTTTCTTTCTTAATTCATAAATATCTGCTTCTTTTTTCTTCCATACTTTGGCAATATATTTATCACTAAATCCCATTTTCTTAACGGCTTTTAATGTATCAATATCTCCTACATTTTTCTTTAATACTTTTTCCATTTCCACAATGTTTTTAATTTTTTCTAAGAAAAACATATCAATTTTTGTTGTATCATAAATTAATCCTAAATCGACATCTCTTCTGATTAATTCTGCAATGGCATAAATTCTATCATCTGTTCCATCTTTTATGTATGTCATCATATCTTCTGTTTCCATTTCATCAAATTTCTTATGATGAATATGACATACACCTGTCTCCAATGACTTTACGGCTTTTAATAGACTTTCTTCAAATGTTCTTCCTACACTCATAACTTCTCCTGTTGCCTTCATTTGTGTACTTAACTTATTTGAAGCAAGTGTAAATTTATCAAATGGAAATCTTGGTATTTTACAAACAATATAGTCTAATGCTGGTTCAAAACTTGCTGGTGTATTTGCCAATGGGATTTCTTCTAATCTCATACCAACTGCAATTTTAGCAGAAACTCTTGCAATAGGATATCCACTTGCCTTTGAAGCTAGTGCTGATGAACGAGATACTCTTGGGTTTACTTCTATCACATAATAGTTAAATGAATGTGGGTCTAAAGCAAATTGAACATTACAACCACCTTCTATTTTTAAGGCTCTAATGATTTTTAAAGCACTGTCTCTTAAGAGTTGATATTCTTTATTCGTTAGTGTTTGGCTTGGTGCAACAACAATAGAATCACCTGTATGAACACCTACTGGGTCTAAGTTTTCCATATTACAAATGGTAATTGCTGTATCATTATGGTCTCTCATTACCTCATATTCAATTTCTTTGTATCCTTTAATACTTTTTTCTACTAATACCTGATTTACTGGAGAAAGTTTTAAAGCATGTTTTATTAAATCTTTTAATTCTTGTTCATTATCTGCAAATCCTCCACCTGTTCCTCCTAAGGTAAAAGCAGGTCTTAAGACAACTGGATATCCAATTTTATTGGCAGCTTGGATTCCTTCTTCCTCTGATTCTGCAATAATAGATTCTAATACAGGTTCTCCTAATTCTTGGCATAATTCTTTAAATTTTTCTCTATCTTCAGCTTTTTCAATACTTTCACTACTGGTTCCTAATAACTCTACTTGACATTCTTGCAAAATTCCTTTTCTATATAACTGCATAGCTATATTTAATCCAGTTTGTCCTCCGATTCCTGGTAAAATAGCATCTGGTCTTTCATATCTGATAATTTTGGCAACATATTCTAATGTTAATGGTTCCATATATACTTTATCAGCAATGGATGTATCTGTCATGATGGTTGCTGGGTTGGAATTAACTAATATAACTTTATATCCTTCTTCTTTTAGTGCTAAACAAGCTTGTGTTCCTGCATAGTCAAATTCTGCTGCTTGTCCAATCACAATTGGTCCAGAACCAATCACTAGTACGGTTTTTATATCTTTTCTTTTTGGCATTTTATTTTCCCTCCATTATTCTAATAAATTTGTCAAACAAATACCCACTATCTTGTGGTCCTGGTGCACTTTCAGGATGATATTGTACACTAAATACTTTATCTTTTTTACATTCAACGCCCTCAATGGTATTATCTAAAATATTTTTATGTGTTGGTACTAAATCTGTTTTCTCTAGAGATTTTTCATCAACTGCATAACTATGGTTTTGACTTGTAATTTCTATTTTATCTGTTTCCAAATTTAATACTGGATGATTTCCACCTCTATGTCCAAATTTTAATTTATATGTTTTAGCACCATAAGCTAAACTAATCATTTGATGACCTAAACAAATTCCAAAAATTGGATATTTTCCTCTTAATTCTTTTACAAGCTTGATAACTTCTTTTACATCCTCTGGATCTCCTGGTCCATTTGATAAAAAGACTCCATCTGGTTTTAGGCTTTTGATTTCTTTTGCTGTTGTGTTATATGGCACAATGGTTACATTACAACCTCTTTTATTTAAGCTTCTTATGATATTTAACTTAATACCACAATCAACTGCTACCACATTGTATTTGTAATTTGCTGTTCTAGAATACCATTTCTTTTTGCAACTTACTTTTGATACAGCATCTCTTGGAATATCATATGCATGTAATTTTTTTAACGCTTCTTCTTTACTAGTTGTTATATCTGTGATGATAACCTTTCTACTTCCTTTATTTCTGATACTTCTTGTTAATTTTCTCGTATCCACACCTGAAATTCCTGGTATATCATTTTCTTCTAAATATTCTGATAATGTTTTGGTATAACGGAAATTACTTGGTAAATCATTATATTCTCTTACTACCATTCCACCAATGGTTGGTTGTTTGGTTTCATAATCTTCATCTGTAATTCCATAGTTTCCGATTAATGGATATGTCATTACTACCATTTGATAGGTATATGATGGGTCTGAAACAATTTCTTGATATCCTACCATTGAGGTATTAAATACAATTTCACAAATGGCTTCTTTATCAGCTCCAAATCCATACCCTAAATATTCTTCTCCATCTTCTAGTACAATTTTTTTGTTGAATTCTTTCATATTAACCTCCATTCATATATGTTAATTTTGTATATTTTATGACGACTGATGTTTTTTGCATTCAAGAAATATGAATTACTAGAATGCAAAAAAAAATAAGGAACAAAAATCCTTACTTAAAATGGAAATGAAAATAAAGCAACTATTAAGAAAACAGCTGAAATATTTATGCAATTTGTTTTTTTCAAATAGTTTTTCATTTTCTTGCTCCCTTTTTTATTTTATATCCTTACTATTATACCAAAAACATTATACAGATTGCAACATTTTTTTGTTATTTTTTATATAGCATTTTACATTATACTCCCAATATAAATAATATAAGCAATTATTAAAAAGAAACCTATTTTTCTATTTAATTCACTTTTCTTGTTTATCATTACTACTAATTGTAAACATATTGTTATAATTAGTAAAATTATCATACTACTATTGAAATCCGATACAAATGTTAATGGATTAATAATCGCTCCTATTCCTATTAACAAACATAAATTCAAGATATTAGAACCTGTAATGTTTCCTAATAATAAATCTGTTTCATCTTTTCTAGCAGCTAGAATTCCGGTAATCATTTCTGGTAGAGCAGTTCCTACTGCTACTATCGTCATACCTATAAATTTTTCAGATAATCCTAAAATTGTGGCAATCCATATAACATTATCCACAACTAAATCAGAACCAACTTTTAACCCTACAATTCCTAAAATCATATAAACAATAATGGTACTTATAGAATTCGTTTCTTTAGATTTAACTTCTTTTATAATTTCTTCATCTATCTTTTCATTTTTTAATTTCTTTTCCTCGTATATTGTATATATAATATATACAGCTGTGTATAAAATTAATACCATTCCCTGCATTCTTGTAATTGTTTGTGCTTCTCCGAGTTTATCTGTATTTGCTAAAAATAATAATAATATTGTGGTTATGAAACTAATGGGAAGATGTACTTTTATAATTCTTTTATCAAATTTTACTGGTTTTACTAAACTCGTCATTCCTATCACTAATAAAAAATTACATATACTGCTTCCTATTGCATTACCAATGATTAGATCAGAATGTCCTTCTATAGCAGATGTAATCGTGATAAAGATTTCTGGAAGAGATGTTCCTACTGCAACCACTGTTAATCCAATAAGCATTTCAGATAAACCAAATTTTTTTGCTATACTAGTCGCAGATTTTACTAAAAAATCAGCACCTTTTATTAAAAGTATGAATCCTATCATAATAAATATTATTTTCCACAGCAAATTGTATTGCTCCCTTCTCTAATTGTTACTATGTTATCATATTTATTCCTAATTATTATTTGTATAATTTTGGATATATATTCATTCAATTACTATTAGGATAAAAAAATATACTCCACTTTCGTGAAAGTATAGATGGTACCGATGGTGGGACTCGAACCCACATGGTTTCCCGCTGGATTTTGAGTCCAGTGCGTCTACCAATTCCGCCACATCGGCATAAGATAAATACTAATATATATTAGCATATATCTTAGAAAAAGTCTAGAATAATTTAGTAACTTTTTTAAATTTTCATGTATTCATTCATCCCTAAATATATTTTATTCTTTTAAAACACTATGTAAGCAATATAATCTTACACAATTTTAATTGTCTGCCCTGGATAAATCAAATTTGGATTTTGGATATCATTATATTGTAAAATTTCATTTAAAGTAATTCCAAATCTTCTTGCAATTCCATTTAATGTATCCCCTTCTTTCACGACATAATATACTTGGATTGTATTATCTATTGGAGATAACTCTGTAACATTACTTTCTGTGATTCTTAATTTTTCTCCTGGATAAATCAAATTTGGATTTTGAATGTCATTTAATTCCACAATATGTTCTACACTTACATCATATTCTCTTGCAATTTGTGATAACGTGTTTCCTCTTTGAACTGTATAAATAATGCTTCCTGTCCCTCTTTCTTCATTTCCTGGTATGCTCGAATTCGTAAGTATTCTTAACTTCTCTCCTGGATAAATTAAGTCCGGATTTTGAATATTGTTGATATCCACCAATTCTTGTACAGTTGTACCATATCTTCTGGCAATCGCACTTAAAGTGTCTCCACGTTGTACTGTATATTCTATACTTTGTGTATTCATTGGAGATGTATTTGTGCTGTTATTTGCAATTTCAGACGTTTCATCTAAAAAGATTTCTTGTGTATATAAATCTCTATCTACACTACCATTAATTCCATTTACTCTGCCCCTATCTGTATACTGTATTCCTATATATGTATTCCAACTTGTTTCAATATTTATTAAATTGTTTCTGTTCTCATAATAAGCAATCCATAAGTCATAATCTTCTGCTAAACTTCTATCAAATGTATTTTGTGCATTTGATAAATCACTATACAATATTATTTCTTTATCGGTTAATTCCTCTACACGTTCCATAAAAGTTCTGGCTATGTTATTAATTTCTTCTCTACTTACACCGCCAAAAGTCTCATAATCTAATACCAATTTACAATCTGGTATTTTTCCTGAAATAACAGACACAAAAAAGTTTGCTTCTTCTTGTGCTTGTTCTATATTGGTCGCTGTTAAATAATGATAAAATCCTACACACAATCCATTTGTTTTGGCATTTTCATAATTAATATCAAAATAGGCATCTTTTATATTCGTTCCTTGACTTGCTTTTATGTATACGATTTCTATTCCTGTATTTTTTACTTCTGCATAATCTATGTATCCTTGCCAATTACTAACATCAATTCCTTCATAACTTAAATTTGTCGCAGGTGTCAATGCATATGCATGATTAATTTGAATACTAAATATAAAAACAAATATACCTATAAGAAATATAAACTTTTTTAACATAAATCCCTCCCAAACATTTCTGGCTTTTTATTTTCATTGTAAAATTTATAAATCTAATATTTTTATATATTATGTTTGAAAAGAAAATTTGTTAAATAAAAAAATAAAAGGTATATACCATCACATATACCTCTTATCCTTTTAGTCCTTTTTCTATATTGTTTTCTTCTTTCTTTTTTTCCTCTTGTTCTTTAAAAATTATATCATATTCAAAAACATGAATTGTTTTTACATTTATTTTTGAAAAATCATCTTTTTCATCTTCTATTTCTGTCATTTTAAATGAAGTCCTACTTTTTAATTTTATATCCATTTTTGATAAATCAACCAATATTTTACTTGAAACATCTTGCCCTATTGGTAATGTCTTATTTTGGTTATCATAAAAAATGATATTTGTATAGCTGATTCCATTCATTCCTCTTTTTACATTTAATTTATATAAATTAAATGTATTTCCCTTGTCTTTAATATTTTCCTTGATTTCATTTTCAGGGTCTATATTAAATATATTAAAATTTTTCGCATCTAGTTTTTCATCATCTAATAGTTTATATACTGGCAAATCATCTATAATAACGACTTTATCTAGTGCCTTCTTTATATTATCTACTACTGTTTCCAATGCTAGTTTATATCCTATTTGTTTTGTATTCTTATTAATCTCTAAAATATTAAATTTATCTTTTTCTATTTCCCTATGATTTTTATTGGCAAGTTTAGAAATTTTTGTTGCTTCTTTTGACATCCCACCAAATATGTCAAATTCTTCTAATTCACTTAATACGTTTTCTTTTTGTGCTTCTTTTTTTAATTCTTTTAAATTATTTTCTATTTCTTTTGGTAAAACTTCATTGTTTTTTACTTTATTTAATAAAGGTAATATATTGGTTGTCGTAAGATAAATACTATCTGTTTCTGATTTTGTTAATGCTTTTCTCTCAACTTGATCCATCGTATTTCCAAATTGTTCTAAGTCTTGTGTATAATCAAAAACTTTTGTAACTTTTTTTATAATATTAACCTCTTCTTCTTCTCCTTCTGCTAAAGCTGCAACCTCATCTTTATTACTATACTTCCAAAATTCAAAGATGCTTCTTTTATGATTATCAATTTCTTGTATAAAATTGGTAGCATTTTCAATTTTTTTTGCCATATTTTTATTTTTTAATTTAAGTGCATTGACATCCATCAAAATATTTTTTAATTCTGTTTCTTTTTGTTCATACTCTTTATATAACGATACAAGCTCTTCTATTGTGTAATTTTCCTTTTTCTTTGTTGTTTTACTTGCATGTGTATTTTGTGTTTTGCTTTCTTTATTTGTTTTTTCAACTTTATCTGTTGTTTCTTCTTTTATGTTTAAAACATTATTTTTCCTTATATTCTTTTTATTTTTCTTGCTATATTTAAAATAATATTTAAATTTACCAAAAAAAGTTTTCTTACACTCTAAAAATGTAGATATTTGTTTTTCTTTTGTTAAATATTCTATTTCTTGAGAAGCTGCTGTAATTTTTAAATTGTCTAATTTTGTCTTGTTTTCTTCTAATACTTGTTCTATTAAATCTTGCTTTTTAAGCCCAACTTCATATTCCTCATTTATCCAACTGGCAATATTGGCATATTCAATCTTGTAATCATTATTATAAAATTCTAATTCTCCACCTTTTGTTATATTGGTTCTAAATTCAAAATAATGTGGTAATTCTGTTTGCAATATAAACATTGCTTTCAATAATTTGTAAAATTGATTTGCTTCCACTAAACTACTTATTTTTATTTTATAGGGACTCCTAATTTTTCCATATACTTCTGTTTCTCCAATAATATGAATCGATAATTTTTCACTTTTATCATATACTTCATATATTAGTGGCCAATCTTTTGTAAATAACCATAAATAGTTTTCTATATCTTCAAATTCTGATTTTTTATAATATGTGTTACTGTATGAAACATTTCTAATTGGTACAAAGATTTTCCCTGTTTTCTTTTTTTCTAGCTGTTTTTTTAACAAAAAGAAAAATGTGGAATAATCTGTATCTTCTGTTGGAACTAGCATAAAATATTGATCCGTATCTTCGGCATAATATATCTGCCATAAATAATTTCCTTCAAACTTAACTTTAAATGGAATTTTCTTATTCAATTTTACTTGTTCTTCTTGTACTTTTTCTATTTCCTCTACTTTTAATTCTTTTAGCATGCGTAAAAATGTTGTATGTTTTAAATAATTTTTTTCATCTTCTGTGTCTAAATATTCCGATATAGGACTTGCTTTTTTATATTTTTCTTGTATACTATCCAATCGATTCGCTGGCGTTAATAATATTTGAATATCCTTTATTGGAATATATCTATATTGTCTATATTGTTTTTCATCATAAAATTTAGGAACTCTAAATTTTAATGGTTCGTAATTTTCAAATTGATTTTTAGCATCTTCTAAATTTAATCCTAAATAATCTAGTTTTTCTTTAATTTCATCTATACTTTTTTCTCCTGTTTTCTTTGGCAAAACAATTCTCCTCTCTACTTCATTGTTAATTGTTATATATAATCTTTTTGTGGACATGGCTCACTTTATAATTTCATAAAAGTTTTTAAATGTATATCCTTGTTCTTTTAAATAATCTATTATACTTGGTAAAGCTTCTACTGTAACTTTTTTAGCTTCTGCATCATGCATTAAAATAACCACACTTTGTTTATTTTGTGTTGTTTCTTGTATTCTTTGCATTTCATATGTAATTGTTGGTTTTGTTGTTTCTGAATCACCATTTAATGCATTCCAATCCACATGTACAATATTATTTTGAGCTAATAATATATTGGCTTGGTTTTTTATTTCTGCATATTTTCCACCATTTAAACCACCTGGAAATCTAAACAAATGTGAATTATATTCTTGTTCTCCAATGGCATCTCTAACTACTTGATTACATCGATTATATTCCTCTAAAACTGTTTCAGGTGACTGATATATAGTGTCATATACATGTGAATAGCCATGGTTGGCAATAAAATGGCCTTCGTCATATATTCTTTTTACCGTTTCTGGACATTTTTCAACATTAGAACCTAATACAAAAAAAGTGGCCTTTATTCCCTTTTCTTTTAAGATGTCTAATATTTGATTTGTATTACTAGATGGGCCATCATCAAATGTTAAAAATGCTCTTTTGGTATCTGAACTATATATGTGATTGACATTTTGTATTCCTTCTTCTGTTAGATTTGGCAGTTTCTCTTTTCTTTTTCTTTCTGCCTCTTCTTTTTCTTTCATGATAGCCTCTTGAAATTGTTTTTGGGCTAACGCATATTCTGCATTTGTTCTAGCAATTTCTATGTAATTTATCCAAGTAATTATAATCCCCACAACCATTAATACCATTATAATAATCATTACTATTTTCTCTTTTGTCGTAAATTTAAATTTATCTGGTATTGGTATTAGAAACATATTATTTTTTTCCTTCATTTTTTATTTCCTATTTGTTTCATATTTCGTTTATATTATATACTATTTTGTCAAAAAATTATATAGGAATATAAAAAAACTTTGATAAATTATATAAATTTGCCAAAGTTTTTTATTTTGCTATAGTATGTTCCTATTTTTTCATTGTTGATTTTAAAAATTCTATTTCCTCATCTGCATTTAGTCTCATAAATATTGGTTCTCCTTTTTCAATTACCTTTAAATCTTTTAAATGCTCATAATCATGAATATCATCCCATTTGATGTTATCTACGTCTTTTATTCCAATTTGTCTGAATATATTGTTTGCTGTATCTGTCATAAATGGTTTAATTAAAATGGCAATTTTTCTTAAATTCTCAATTAAATGATACATTACAGATTTTAGCTCTTCTGCTTTTTCTTCCTTTGCTAAAGCCCATGGCATTGTTTCATCAATATATTTATTGGTTCTGGCAATAAGTTCCCATATTTCTTGTAATGCATTTGCAATTTCATAACGATTGATTTTTTCTTCAAATGCTTGTATTTTTTCTGTACAATATGTTTCTAATTCTTTATCGACTGCATTTGGTGTTCCGTTATATGTTGGAACATTTCCTTCAAAATATTTATTTACCATTGATATAGTTCTATTTAATAAATTGCTTAAATCATTACACAAATCAAAATTATATCTTTCAACAAATGCTTCTGGTGAAAAGATTCCATCTTGACTAACAGGCATTTCTCTAAGTAGGAAATATCTAGTTGGATCTAATCCATATCTATCAATTAAGGTTTCCGGATAAATCACATTTCCTTTTGATTTGGACATTTTTCCATCTTTCATCATAATCCAGTTATGCACTAAAATTGTTTTGGGTAGTGGTAAGTCTAATGCCATTAAGAATATTGGCCAATAAATCAAGTGAAATCTTGCAATATCTTTTCCAACAATTTGTAAATCTGCTGGCCAATATTTTTTAAATAACGTATCATCATCAGACATATAGCCTAATGCTGTAATATAATTGGTTAAAGCATCTACCCATACATATATAACATGTTTAGGGTCTTTTAACACTTTAATTCCCCAATCAAAATTTGTTCTCGTGACACATAAATCTTCTAATCCCGGTTTAATAAAATTATTAATCATCTCATTTTTTCTAAAGTCTGGTTTAATAAAATCAGGATGTTCGTCATAATATTTTAATAATCTATCCACATATTTTTTCATGTTAAAAAAATACGCTTCTTCTTTCATTAATTTTACTTCTCTTCCACAATCTGGACATTTTCCATCTACCAATTGGCTTTGAGTAAAATATGTCTCACAAGGTACACAATACCATCCTTCATATTCTCCTTTATAGATATCACCTTGTTCCATAAATCTATCAAATATTTTTTGAACAATTTGGGTATGTCTTTCTTCTGTTGTTTGGATAAAATCATCATACTGGATATCCATTTTAGCCCATAATTCTTTTGCTTGTTTTGCCATGCTATCTACATATTCTTTTGGTGTTTTCCCATTTTTTTCTGCTATTTCTTGAATTTTTTGTCCGTGTTCATCTGTTCCTGTAAGCATATAGGTATCTTCACCTTTTAGTGCATGATATCGTTTCATTGTATCTGCTAGTACAGTTGTATAGGCTGTTCCTATATGAAATTTTCCACTTGGATAATAAATTGGTGTTGTTACATAAAATTTATTGTTCAAATTCTTCATCTCCCTTATTTATTTACATCATTATATATCTTTTATTCTTTACAAATTTTACAAATATATTATCACAAATCCAATAAAAAGTCTAGAGACAATTAGTACTTACTCTAATTGTCTCCTTTTTTATTGAAATAATGTCTTTATCATCTTGATTAAATAATGGCTTCCACCTTCATTGTTATCTTGTACATTTTCCACCATACCAATCACTAATATGTCATTTTCTCCTTGATTGGTTGTAAAACAATCAAACCATCCTAATGTACCACTTTCAGTGTCGTTTTTATCTGTTTTTAATTCTGCTGTTCCTGTTTTTCCTGCGATTGTTACTCCATTTACCTTCATATCATTTGCTGAACCTTGTTCCACTACTTGGATTAAATCTTGTTTTATTGTGTTTGCTGCATCTTCAGAAAAAGCATTTTCAACGAAAAATTCTGGTGTTTTATCCTCTTTATATTCAATATATGGCTTTATCATATTTCCATTGTTATAGAAACCTGAATAAATAGATGCCATATGAATTGGATTTATCAATAAATTTCCTTGACCGAATCCAGTGTCTGCAAGCTTTCCTTCTGAATTGATTCCATCTTCATTGGCATATTGTGATTTTGCAAGAGATAATGGGAAATCAATTTCTTGATTAAAGCCAATTTTATCTAAATTTTCTGTAAATGTACTTGTTCCTATTCTCAATGCTGTTTGAGCAAAATAAATATTATCTGAATACATTAATGCATTTTGTAAGTTCTTAGGTCCATTATATCCTGTCAATGTTGTTACTCTATAGTCTCCCCACGAAGAATCTTTTTGCCAAGTAGTTCCCGTATATCCAAAGTCTTCACTTGCCGATATTTTTCCAGTTGTCAAACCAATTGCTCCTGTAATTGCTTTAAACGTTGATCCCGGACAATATCTTTGTATAAATCGGTTATATAATGGTTTGGCTTCATCATTATTCAAAGCATTCCACTCATCATTTGTCATACCTAATGTAAAATCATTCGAATCAAATGTTGGTGTACTAACCAATGCCAATAATTCTCCTGTCCCAGGTTTCATAACCACAAATAGTCCTTTATCATTTTTTAATTGATTATATAACTTTGTTTGGATATCACTATCAATTGTAAGTGTAATATTTTCTCCATCTTTTTGTTCTTGTTTTGCTAATGTTTTTATTTCGTTTTCTTCTGCATCTTCTATATAGATTCTGACACCATCTGTTCCTCTTAATCTATCTTCGTAAGAGGCTTCTAATCCTGATTTTCCAATTAAACTTGTAGAACTATATCCTTTATATGCATATTTTTCTAATTCTTCTGCATTAATTGCCTGTACATATCCAATTAAATGCCCTGCTTCTTCTCCTAATGTATATACTCTTCCTTGTGCATCATTAATTAATATACCTGGTATTTGTAACAATTGTTGTTTTAGCTCTGTATCATCTTTTGCTACTTTTCTAATTGGTACAAATGTATCTTCTTTTACATAGGATGCAGATAAATAATTGTTAATCGTTTCTACTGATACACCGGTTAATTCTGAAATTTTACGAATGTTTTCCTCTTTATTATCCCCTAGTTTGCCAGGTACAATACCTACTTGAGAAATGGTTCCATCATAGGCAAGCGGATTCCCATTTCTATCTAAAATGCTTCCTCTTTTTCCACTTAACGTTTCTACTCTTACTTTATAATCTCTTTGTAACCCCGGAAAAATCAAACTTGATGACCATTCTAGTTTATATGTTTTATCTTCTTTTACCAAATAAGCTGTATTATCAAAGTTAATTGTTCCAGCTGAAGTTACCATTTCTTCACTATAGGATACTTTTTTCTTTTTATCTTCATTTGTCACTTCTGTAACATTTATTTTTATATTACTACTATCAATTCCTTCATAAATATTTTCATTTCTTGTTATAAAATCTTCTTGACTAATACTTTCTTTAGATGAATTGCTTAAATACTGATACATATCTTCATATTTTTTATCATTGATAGCTGAAAAATATGCATTTAAAACCTCTTCTGGTTTTTCTTTTGGCATATTCATCATAACAATTCCTATGATAATTGCTACAATTACTAGAACAGCCATGATGATTCCCATAACTATTTTTTTATTTTTCATATCCATCCCCCCCTTAGGATATATTTTTATTAAAATAGGACTTTACCACATACATATTTCCTTCTAATGTTGACCATATGCTAATATATACATGAATAATCCGTGGAAATATGTAAAACATGAAGAATACAAACATGAATAATATTAAACAAATGATGCAAAGTATCATAAATATTATGCATATTTTTTTCTTATGCTTATTAAACTTAGCTAAATCTTGTTCTAATTTTTGTTCTAATTCTTCTTCCCATTTCGACATTATTATATCACCTTTTTTATTTTATGACATTATTTTTTATTTTAATCTCTTAAAGTTTCCATCCAATGTTCTTCATAATATGTTTGAAAATCATATTGATATCCATAAGACTGATTTACATCTATTGTTGCCTTAGTTGATTTTGCGCCTGCTAGATTTTCTTTATACGTTGTTTTATTTGTGTTAACTGCTAAACTTCCATTAAATGTACTTCTTTCTATTCTTCCTAATATATGATTTCCAACAATTCCGCCAATATATAATAAATCTTGTTCATATTGCTTTGCCGTATTAATCGTTATTGTACCTGATGATGTACAATTTTTTATAATGCCCTCTGCGCCATTAGAATCTCCATTTGTTCCTGTAATACCTGCCACAATATTAGAACCACTTAGGTTACCTTGATTTATACAGTTTTCTATACTAGCATAATTATATATAGCCATTCCTGCTACCATATTATTATTAGATATTATATCTCCATAATTCTTACAATTTATCATATTTGAAAGATTATATGTTACTAAACCACTCGCAAAGCTTTCTGCAACTATTTTTCCTTTATTGACACAGTTTGATAATGTTCCTGTATATTCCATACAAATCCCATTCACATTACTTCCTGTCAAATTTCCTTCATTTGTACAATTTTCTATGATACCGCCTGCTCTATAGGCTGTAATTCCACCTACTGTTCCTGACGAACAAGTAATATTTACCTTATTTACACAATTACGAATTGTTCCATCATATAAATTACCTACAATTCCTCCAATAAAATTTATACTTTCTGCTGACTGTATATTGATATTTCCACTAGTTGTACAATTTTCGATTGTTCCTTGATTGATTTGTGCAAATATTCCCTCTTGATAATTTACATCTTCATCTGCTACAATGTTCACATTGATATTTTCTATATTTAAATTTTTAATTGTACCATTATTTGTGTAAAACATTGCAATCCTACTGATTTCTCCTAGGTCATTTTCACCCACATTTCTAATAGTATGACCAGCTCCATCTAGTTCGCCAGAAAATGTAATAGCATTTAATCGCATGGATCCTCCATTAAAGTCAAGATCATTTACAAGTTTGTATTTTCCTGATGGATTATTCGCAATTCTCCTAAAATCATCAATTGAATATATTCTTGTATATCCATCATTTATGTCCTCTTGTACTTGTGCGTCTCCTATTACTGCATCATTTATAGAAAATCCTGTTTTTCCTAACATTTCTTCTAATTCTTCCAATGTATATCGTTTCATAAATTGTGTTACATATTTAAATAACCTTGCACATCTATTATTATCTAATAATTTATACACAACGGGTCTAGGCATTGTTCCATCATCTACACCAATATTTCCATATTTTTCTTTATCGTAATCTAGAATAATATAATTTTTACCTGATGACATAATTCTATCCATAGAATCCACATGAAAAGCATCGCCCATTTCTGTCAAGCTATAGGTCATTCTATCTTCTGCCACTTCTAACAAATGTGCATAATCTTCATCATTTTTATCAATCACATAGAAATAATCTTTCATTTTCGGTTTATAGATAATTCTATCTGGATTTTGTGTATAATAACTTAAGCTTCCCTGTAGTTTTCGATAATCATTTCCATATCCTGCTTCATCTTGTTTGATTACTTCTCTTTGGTAATCCCTATCAATTTTTATCAAAATAGCCATCCCTATTATAATTATGAGTATGATGATCAATGGTATGATTATATATCTCTTTTTTAAATTCATCTCTTATTCCTTTCCTATTTTTATTGCTAAAAATATTATAATGGAAAATTATCTGGATTATATATATATGTTCTTAGATCTACGCCATATTCTTCTTCTAACTCTTGTCTTGTATATGTTTTTTCATATACGATTCCTGATTTTTGATATCCACCATCATAAACCGTAAAATGTACTGAATTTAGATTATCTATTAAACTCAATAATGTTACTGCATTTTTCTTAATGACATTTTCTTTTTCCTCTAATGATAATTGTTTAAATTGTTCAAATTCTTCTATATTTTCTCTTTTTGTATATATGTTATAATATTCCATTTCTAATAAATACTGTACCGGATTATTTTCTTCTTCTCTCGTGGTTATCCATTCTGCATATTTTCCCAAGCTTAATTTTTGTACTAAATTTTTTACACTGTTAAAATCGCCTATATATTGAATTTTATAGGGAATCATATCTTCAAACGCATAATGAAAATAATTTTCTTCTACCTTTGCTATTTTTCCTATAAAAAATATTCCACCAATTATCATAATTAATGTAAGAGAAATACATGTAATTCTAAGTGTTTTTACTTTAAATTTGGGAAAGAATTTTATCATATAGATTCTTCTTTCTGTGTCACTTTCCACTCCTGCCAAATGTAACACTTCTGTTTCATAACTCTTATATAATCTATCTTTTAGTGCATTAATAATTGTCAAAGCATATGCTTTATTTTCTTCTGGTTTTAAATGTTTTAACACATTCGCATCTGCTTTTAATTCAATATCTTGTCTAATTCTTCTGAAAATGATGTATAAAAATGGATTAAACCAATACATTGTTTTTAATATGTTTAAAAATAAATTTATGATTAAGTCTCCACCTTTATAATGAGATAATTCATGCATAAATGTATATTTTATTTCTTCATCTTTTTTTGTTTTAACGCTCTCTTCATCTAAAAATATCTTTGTGTCTGTTATTCCATATATGGCAGGTGATAAAATTCCTTTTTTATTGATTAATACAATATCTTTTTTTATATTTAATTCTTTTTTACAATCTTCAAAAATTTGAATAATTCTATTATCTGTTAATAAATTGCTTACGCGTAATCGATTCATTTTTCTTCTTATGAATACATATCTCAATAATAAAATGCCAATAACACCTATCCATAGACATGGAATAACTATGTCAAATACAATATATTTCGTATATGCCACATATAGATTTCCTCTTACGACTTTATATTCTTCAAATGTCGTATCTTGTCTTTGTATATATGTATTATATTCTGCTGTCCTATCTTCTACTTCTTGCTTAAAAGATATTGCTTGTATGGGATTTAATATTTTCATAAAAATATTATTACTTTCATATTTTCCATTGACATTTAATGGTACTATTAGTGAAATTATAAAAATACTCCACATGATTAGTTTCCATTTAGGTGAAATTTTTTTATCTAATATTTCTTGAATAAGAAATATTGTAAAACCTACAATAACAGCAAATATGGACATATATAAAATCATATAAAATGCTTCTCTAATTTGTATTCTATCTATTAAAAAATTGACATATAGACATATTTTTTCTATCATAAAAATCCCCTACTCATCTATTATTTTTAATAATTTTTCTATTTCTTCTTTCGTTATTTTTTTATCCTCTACAAAGTTTAATAGCATATGATCCACATTACCATCATAGAGTTTTTCTAAAAAGTTTTCATTTGCATTTTTCAAATATTTCTTTTCTGAAATTAATGGTTTATACTCATTTTCTTTCTTATTTTTTTGTACAGATTTCACCATTTTTTTATCAATTAATCTATATAGTAATGTCTTAATTGTACTTTTGTTTTTTGGTTCTTCTTTACTTAGTTCTCCTACAATTTCATTTAGTGTAAGAGATTTTCTATTCCACAATACTTTCATAATTTCTAATTCTGCATCTGTTATTTTCTCTGTAGTTTTCATCATTACCTCCTAAAAATTTCATGTCTTATTGTATGTAAAAAATCATATATGTGACAAATATATTTTGATTTTCCTACATGATAAAAAAAAGTTACAGTTGTAAACCATTTATAGTTTACAACTGTAACCAAAATTTGTCAATATATTCTTATATTTTATTTATTTTTATGCATAAATCCTACAATTTGTTTTGCTAATTCCTCTTCTTTTCCATCATAACTATGATTTGCACCATCTATATAATAAATATCTTTATGTGGATTTGTAATTGCTTTATTCATGATATCTACCAATTCTTCTGGCATTTGCACAATCATCTCATTAACATTTCCCCAACGCATAAATAATGGTACATCTATATTGTTTAATTTTGCCAATTCGTTATCTTCTCCATATTTTGCAAAATCTATATCTTTGTTGTCTCTTGCATATCTTAAAAATGTCTTTACACTAATTGGATGGATAAAAGCTTCTTCTGGCATCATTTCATTTAATCCATTATTTCTTTCTTTTTCTTCAGCATACGCAAGATATTCATCAAATTTATCTCTTAGATATACTTTTAATGCTTTTGGAATATCAATTAATGAATTTAAGATGATGCCTTTTATATGGGTTAACATATCATCTTGTTCTTCTTTTAATTCATTATATGTGTAAACAATTTTGGTACATCCCAAACTATGTCCTTGTAAATATATGTTTTTATATCCTAATTCTTTTAATTTAATTATCGCACCAGTAATGTCTTCATATCCTTCTAAAACATCTTCATAACTGGTTCCTCCTAATTCTTTTTCTCTTTTTCCTTCTGTATATCTTCTGATATATTTTACAAGTTCACTACCTCTATTATTAAAACAAAAATAATCGATGTTATTTTCATTTGCTACTTTTGCAATTGTTGTCTCTCTTTTTTTCATGCAATTTGTTCCCATTCCATGAACTGATAAAATAATATCTTCTGTTTTATTCTCAGACGTATACAATAGTCCATCTAATTTTATTCCATCTGTTGCTAAAAAATATATTACTTTCATTTACATACACCTCTTTATGATTTCTTTAGCAAATTTTTTTGCGTTTTCTACATCTTTTTGATTTGGATGTGATAATGCTTTATATATAATAGCAATTTTTACTAATACCACCTCTATTTTAATACATCTAATATTTCATTTTTATCTGTGACACCTATAAAGGTTTTTATTGGCTTTCCATTTTCAAATACCATAATGGTTGGTATGCTCATAACATCATATTCTATCGCTAATTCTTGATTGTTATCCACATTTACTTTTCCTACTTTTACAGTTCCTTCTAACGCATTTGCTATATCGTCAATGATTGGTGACATCATTTTACATGGTCCACACCAATCTGCATAAAAATCCACTAGCACCTTTCCTTCTGATTTTAATACTTCTTCTTCAAAATTTCCTTCCTCAAATTTTAAAACACTCATAATTTTTCCTCCTTTTTATCTTTTTTTATTTTATCGCATTATTGCTTTATTATACTTTTTCATTTTCTTTTTTCAAATATGTAATTGCTTGTAATCCCGCTTTTGTACCTTCATATACAGATTTAGATATTTGTAATAATCCTCCTGTACAATCTCCACAAGCATACACACCCGGTACATTTGTCTCCATATTTTCATTAACAATAATTCTATCTTTGTTGGTTATAATTCCTAGTTTTTTTGCAAACTCACTACTTCCAGCCACACCAAGTGCAACAAATATACCATCTGTTTTCATTTTGCTATTATCTTCAAATTCTATTTCTTCTATCTTTTTACTTCCTCTAACTTCACGTATTTTTCTTGTATCTATGTCTACATTATCTGCTCTAATTTCTGGTGCCTTTTTTCCATCTGTTAATATGGTTATATGATTTGCTATATTGATTAATTCATTTGTTTCGGATATGGCATAGTTTCCGTTTCCTAGAACTGCTATATCTTTATTTCTATAAAAGAATCCGTCACAAACGGCACAATAACTAACCCCTTTTCCTTCAAATTCTTTTATGCCTTTTATTTTAGGTGTATTTCTTTTATTTCCTGTTGCAAATATCAATGTTTTTGTATGATACATTCCATTTTCTGTAATAACCTTATAATTCTTATTTTCTCCTATTTGTATGTTGGTCACTTCTTCTTTTTTTATATCTATATCCAAGTTTTTTGCCTGTTCTATTCCCGTTTTATATAATTCTTCCCCAGAAATTCCATTTTTAAATCCATAATAATTTTCTATGACATCTGCTTTTTCTAATCCTGAAGGCTCTTTATAGATAATCAATACGTTAAGATTTGCCCTTTTGGTATATAATCCTGCTGTCACACCTGCAGGTCCGAGCACCTATTATAATAACATCATACATATTCTTAAACCTTTCCTTATGATTTCTAAATCTTTTTTATTTTGTAAGTTTTTTATATTCTTTTACTTACAATCAGGATTATATCATTTTCGCTTTTTTTGTGCAAGATACTTGTCTAATCGTTTTAGATAAATTTCTTGTTTTTTTGTACATATATTTTCATTAAATAATTTTTATGATATACTATTTACGGGTGAATAAAATTGAATTTATTATTTAAAAATACAACTAAATATTCCAAACATATTTATGATGATTTTTTAAAATTTCATACGAGAAAATTTTCTTTTCGATATCATGTATTTTCTCTTATAATATCTATGCTTATACTATTTTTTATTATGTTGTATGTTAAATATGATCATTATGGTATAGCTATTATTTTTTGCGCTTGTTTAACTTCTTTTCTATTATGGAGGTATTTTCATCCTATTGAAGAAGTAAAAAAAGATTACAATAGTGATAAAATTACAAGAGAAAAATCTTTTACCTTTTCTTTTTATCATAAATATTTTAAAGTTTATTCTAAAGGAGTGTATTCTATTGTTTATTATAAAAATTTATATAAAATATTTGAAACAGACACTTTTTTTTATTTATATTTAGATAGTAGACATTCTTTAATTTTAGACAAATCTGGTTTCACAAAAGGAACGCCAACTGAATTTAAAGATTTTATTAAGAAAAAATGTCCTCTTAAATATCGATATGATAAAGTTAAAACCACAAAGTTATGATAAAAACACATTTCTAATACGTATAATACGATTTGAAATGTGTTTTTTTTATTACATGTTTGTTTTCTGTTTTAATTCTTATTTTATGTAATGTTTTTATTTTATGCTCCTATTTTTATATATTCTAATTTCCCTGTATCATTTGTTTTACTTTATTTTCGTCCATTGGTAATTTTTCTTCGTTACCTGTTTTCATATTTTTTAATGTAATTTCTTTTGAATTTATTTCGTCTTCTCCTATTACAATTACATAAGGAATCTCTAATTTATCTGCATATTTAAATTTTGCTTTTAGCTTTTTATCATTTAAATAGATTTCTGTATTGATTCCCACATTTCTTAGTTTTGTTGCTAATTTTATAGGCTCTTCTAAATTTTCTACCATAGGAATAATCAAAATATCGGCAACGGATTTTCTATCTGCCTTTATGATATTTAATTCATTAAATTTATAAAATAATCTGGTTAATCCTATTGAAACCCCTACCCCTGGAAGACTTTTTTCTGTATAATATTCTGCCAAATTTTCATATCTTCCTCCAGAACATACGCTTCCAATTTCTCTATAATCATTTAAAAATGTTTCATATACTGTGCCTGTATAATAATCTAATCCTCTTGCAATCGTTAAATCCACTATAAAGTTGGTATCTGGAACACCAAATAATCTTACATTTTTTACAACTGTTTTCAATTCTTCTACACCTTGTTTATAAGTGGTATTTGTAACACCTAGATTTTCTAATTTTTCTATTTTTTCATCAGAAGTTCCTTCTATCTCTATAAAATCTATAATATTTTTTATTTGATTTTCCTTTAATCCTAGTTTCTCAAATTCTTTTATAACTTCTTCTTTTCCAATTTTTTCTATTTTGTCAATAATTCTTAAAATTTCAATTGCATTTTCTTTTTGTTCAATACTTTCAAATAATCCATTTAAAATTCTTCTATTATTAAGTTTTATCGTAAAATCTTCAAATCCTAACTCTCTAAATATTGTATAGATAATTGCTGGAATTTCTGCATCATTAATTAAATCTAATTCTCCATCACCAATAATATCAATATCACATTGATAAAATTCTCTATATCTTCCTTTTTGTGCTCTTTCTCCTCTATATACTTTTCCAATTTGATATCTTCTGAAAGGGAAACTCAAATTCCCATAATTTTTAGCTACATATTTAGCAAGCGGAACAGTTAAGTCAAATCGTAAAGCTAAATCTGTATCTCCTTTTTGAAATCGGTAAATTTGTTTTTCTGTTTCTCCACCAGCTTTTGCAAGTAATACTTCTGCAAGTTCTATCACTGGTGTATCTAAAGGTAAAAAACCAAATTTTTTATATGTATTTTCTATTTTTTCTTTTATTTGATTAAATAAAATTTGTTCATTGGGCAATAATTCCATAAATCCTGCCAATGTTCGTGGTTCTACTTTTTCCATTTTTAAATTCCTTTCTTTGTTTATTCTATTTATATAAATTATAATTGTATTATATTTTATTCTTTCATAATTTGCATTGTGGGCCAGATTAAACTAATCTAGCCCATTTTGAAGTTTCAATTCTTGATTTGTTAGGAAAAAGATATGCACAGACTTCTAGCGCCCGTATGTCTCATTGAATATTGGACACTATTGAATATTCCAATTCTATCTCCATGTTCATCTTTTACGTCTAATTGACCATTACTCATTAGAGATACTGTCTGCAAAATGTCCTTTCCTTTCTCAACTCTCAATAAATCGCCCGCTTCATTTTCTACAAAATGATAATCTTGTTCCCGCAATTCATTCAAGTTGTTAATGGTTACTCCTAACATGTTTCATTCCTCCATTCTAGAATACACAAACCTCTAAGTTTCATTTTGGATTATACTATATCATCCATTAAAATTCAATACATTTTAGGTTTTAGTTCCAAATAGATTGGTTTTTCTTCCTTTATCATTGTTGGTTTTCCATGTCCTGGGTATACAATTGTATTGTCTGAAAGTTTCAATAATTTATTTATTATAGAATCCATAATATCTTCAATACTGCCTGTTGGTAAGTCTGTTCTCCCCCAGGTCCCACGAAACAATGTATCACCTGAAAATAAGCATTCTTGTTTTTCACAATAAAGACTAGTTGAACCTCTTGTATGCCCTGGTGTGTGAAATACTTTAAATTCTAAATTACCTAAATGTATCAAGTCATTATCATCTATTCTCGAATCTGCTTCTAATTCTATTGGTGGTAAATCAATAATTGTAGAAAGATTAATATTAACATCATTTAATCCTTCACTATCAAATCGATGAATCAATATTTTTCCACCACATCTTTCTTTTAGTTTACTAACCCCTGCAATATGATCTCCATGGCAATGCGTTAAATATATATATTTTAAGTTTCCCTTTAAAATATTAATCATTTCAACAATTTCATCTACATCACCTGCTGGATCTATAACCATCAAATCTTTACTTTCCTCATCAAGAATTATATAACAATTGGTTGGATCTCCTATCCAAGTATTAATCTTTCGTTCTTTTAAAATCATATTTCCTCCTTTTGGTCTTTTGGGGACGTGTCAAATCGGACAATTTTTGTTCAAAAGGGACAGACCCTTATTTATAATAATCTTATATATATATTTATTTCTTTCTTTTTACATCATAAACACTATCTACTTTTCTAACAACTCTTTGTGCTTTATTTAGTTCATCTAAGTTTTCTACTTCAAGTGTTATGTCTATTATGGCAATTCTTTCTTTTGTTGTTTTTGTGTTAACACCTAGTATTTTGGCTTTTGTTGTTGCTAATTCTTTTAATATATCCACCAATAATCCTGTTCTGTCATTAGAGAATATTTCAATGTCTGCTTGATATTCTGATTTTTCTTCCTCATACCATTCTACATCAATCATTCTGTTTTCTTCAGAGATTAAATCTTTTACATTATAGCAATCTTTTCTGTGAACAGATACACCTCTTCCTTTTGTGATATATCCAACAATTTCGTCTCCTGGAAGGGGATTACAACATTTTGAAAGTTTTACTAAACAGTTATCTATTCCTTTTACAATGACACCTGAACTTGATGGTTTTGGTTTCTTTTGTTTTGCTTTTTTTAATTCTTCTAATTTCTTTTCAATATCTTCTTCTTCATGTTCTTTTCTGTATTCTTGAAGCATTCTAGCAATTACTTTTACGGATGAATTTGCTCCAAAGCCAACAGCCGCATACATTTCATCTAAGTTCTTATATTTGTATTTTTCAAGCATTGGGTCAATATATTCTGTTTTAAATAAATCAGCATGTGTAAACCCAATTCTTTTTAATTCTTTTTCAATTAACTCTTTTCCTTTTTCAATATTTTCTTCTTTTTGTGCCTTTTTAAACCAACTTTTAATTTTATTTCTTGCTGCTGAACTTTTTACAAATTTTAACCAATCTCTACTTGGTCCTTTGGAATTATCTGATGTGATAATTTCTACAATATCTCCACTTTGTAGCGGTGTGATGATTGGCATCATTTTACTATTAATTTTACATCCTGTCATCTTGTTTCCAATTTCAGCATGGATGGTATAGGCAAAGTCAATTGGTGTTGCACCTCTTGGTAAAACCTTGATTGCTCCTTTTGGTGTAAATACATATACCTCATCTTCAAATAATTCTGTTTTTAAGGTATTTAAAAATTCTTGTGGATCTTCTAATTCCTTTTGCCATTCTAGCGTTTCTCTAAGCCATGCTAATTTATCTTCTTCTACTTTGACAGATTGTTTTTTTCCAAAATAGCTTGCTTCTTTATATGCCCAATGGGCAGCAATACCAAATTCGGCAACTTTGTGCATTTCCCAAGTTCTAATTTGAACCTCAAATGGTATTCCTTTTTCCCCTAACAATGTGGTATGAATAGATTGGTACATATTTGGTTTTGGAACTGCAATATAATCTTTAAATCGACCTGGCATAGGATTATATAATTCATGAACAACACCTAATGCGGCATAACAATCTTTTACTGAATTTACTAATATTCTTAGAGCAAATAAATCATAAATTTGGTCTAATGTTTTATTGTCTCTTTTCATTTTTCTATAGATACTATATAAATGTTTTGCTCTTCCTGTTACTTCTGCATCAATTCTTTGTTTCTTTAAGGCTACACGAATATCTGCCATAATTTTCTCAATAAATTGTGTTCTTTCTTCTCTCTTTTTATTAATACCTTCTACCAATTCATGGTATTCTTCTGGTTCTAAGTATTTAAATGCTAAATCTTCTAATTCCCATTTTAAAGAATAAATACCCAATCTATTAGCAAGTGGTGCATATAAATCTCTGGTCTCTTTAGCATTTGCAATTTGTCTATCTCTTCTTAAATATTTTAAAGTTCTCATATTATGTAATCTATCGGCTAATTTAATTAAGATAACTCTAATATCTTTTCCCATTGCCAAAAACATTTTTCGATAGTCTTCTACTTGTTGTTCTTCTACTGAAGCAAACTGAATATTACTTAATTTGGTTACACCTGCTACCATATCTGCGATTTCATTTCCAAATTGATTTCTTAAATCTTTATCTGTTATATCTGTATCTTCCACAATATCATGAAGAATCGCTGCACAAATGGTACTATCATCTAATCCAATATCTGCTAAAGTATACGCAACATTAAGAGGGTGAATGATATAAGGTTCACCTGAACTTCTTTTCTGATTTTTATGTTTTTCACTAGCCAATCGATAGGCTTTCATAATCAATTTAATATCAACTCTTCTAGAGTGTTCTTTTCTTTTATTAATAACATCTTGAATCGTAATTTCTTTTTTTTCTTCTTGCATATACACACTTCCCTTTTTTCTTACTCACAACTTTCCTTATATGGATTTCATAATATCTTTCATATTAATTTGCAGTGTATCTACTCCATTGAACGTATTGACTTCTAATACACCTACAACATCTATTTTATCGCCAATTCGATACTCTTCTGCCAATTCTCCCATATTAAACCCAATCGCATTTACAACTGTATTTCCTTCTTTTAATGTCAATTTTAAATGCTTTCCTTCTGACAAAGCTCTAATAGAATCAATTTTTAAATTTTTAAATACAAATACAGGCATTTTATTACCTTCACCAAAAGGTTCTAATTCCTTCAAACTTTCTACCATTTCTTTATTGATACTACTAAAATCAATTTTTGCATCTATGTTAATAATTGGAACAATTTCCTCTATGTTAGAAGCTTTTGCAATTTCTTCAAATTCGTTTTTGAAAGCTTCAAACTTTTCTTTTTTGATGGTAATACCAATTGCCATACTATGTCCGCCAAATTTCTCAATGGTATCTGTGCATTTTGATAAAGCTTCATGTAAATCAAATCCTGGTATACTTCTTCCAGAACCTGTTCCCCTTCCATCTTCTTCAAAACTTAATAAAACACTTGGTTTAAAGTACATTTCTGTAATCTTAGAAGAAACAATACCAATCACTCCGTGGTGCCAATTGTGTCCTCCAACAATAATCGCCGTATTTTTGTCTAGTCCTTTTTCTTGGATTTCTTGAATAGCACTTTCAAATATCTTTTTTTCTGTATCTTGTCTTAATCGATTATAGTCATTTAATTTTGTTGTTAGTTCTGAAACTTGATGGATATTTTTTGATAAAAATAATGCTAAAGCATCTTCTGCTTTTCCCATTCTTCCACAGGCATTAATTCTTGGAGCAATGCCAAAAGAAATGCTATTAGAATCAATTTTTGTATATCCTGATGATTGAATAATTGACCTTAATCCTATATTTTGAGTTTGTTTGATTAATAACAAACCTAGCTTTGCAATCACTCTATTTTCATCTACCAATGGAACAATGTCTGATATCGTTCCTATACAAACAATATCTAAATATTTTAAATATGCTTCTTCTTTTAATCCTAACTTTATTCCCAAAGCCTGTATCACTTTAAAAACAACACCAACACCTGCTAATTCACGAAATGGATATGTACTATCTTTTCGTTTGTTGTCAATAACAGCTAATGCATTTGGTAAGTCATTTCCTGGTTCATGGTGGTCTGTTACAATTGTTTCAATTCCTAATGTATTTGCATAATCAATTTCATCTATGGCAGATATTCCACAGTCTACGGTTATCATTAATTGGCAACCATTATCATGAATTTTATCAATTGCATTTTTATTTAATCCATATCCTTCATCTAATCGATTAGGAATATATTGTGATACTTCTAAGCCTCTATCTTTTAAAAAACTTTTTAAAACTGTAATACTCGTAATTCCATCTACGTCATAATCCCCATAAATAGTTACCTTTTGTTGTTTTTCTATTGCTTCTACAATTCTATTAATTGCTTTTTCCATATCTGTTATTAAATAAGGGTCATGGAAATCATTTCTTGTTGGTTTTAAAAATAGTCTAATTTCTTCTTCTTTTACAATATTTCTATTGGCAAGTATGGTTGCTAATAGTTTATTTAAATGATATTTGTTACATAATTCTTCTACTTTTTCCTCGTTTACTTCATATATTTGCCATTTTTTGTTCATATTCCTCTCCTAATTCTAATTTTTCTATATTGTATACCATTTTTAACTTTTTTAAAAGGGGGTAATGCTAATTTATGAAATTAATCTCATAACAGCATAGCCTTTTTTCTTAAAGCTTAAGCCTAATAGGGACACACTTTCCCTATTAGGCTTTTATATTTTTTAAATACTTTACTGATATGCTTCTATCTCTTCTATAATTTCTTTTCCTGTCATCTCACAAGGAATATTGATTCTCTTAATATAGTTTCTGTCTAAATCCTTAAAATAGTTCAATCCAATATCATATATTTGAAAATCTATTCCGTTATTTTTTAACGTTGTTACGGTTTCACTTGTATAGGCACCATAAGGATAAGCAAATATTTTTAATTCTTGTTTTCCCAAATGTTCCTCTATTTTGTCATAAGATGCTTTTACATCATCACGCAGTTCTCGGATAGAACGTTTATCATAGAAAACATGTTTTTTACTATGACTATAGATTTCTACAAGTCCACTGTTTTGCATTTCTAAACATTCTTCCCAACCTAAATATTTTATACCATCCATTTCTTGGCCAATTTTATCTGTTACAATAAAAATAGATGCTTTCACTTGATACTGTTTCAAAATCGGATAGATATATTCATAATTACTATAATATCCATCATCAAATGTTATCACCAGCGGCTTACTTGGAAGCTCTATTTTTCCACTATCAGCAAGTGCTAATTCTTTCATAGATATGATTGTATATCCATTTTCTAAAAATGTTTTTATATTTTCTTCAAAGCTTTCTGGTGTATTTATATAGTTAAAATTATCTGGGTCACTATCAGGAACTGTTGTTACAAAATTATGGTATAACAATACAGGAATTTTTGCATTTGTTCTTTTACTATCTTTGTTTTGTTTCATAACAATAGCCATTACAATGCCAATCACAATCAGTATCAAACATACGATTATCATTTTCTTTTTTGTACTCAATTTACCTTCACCTCTTTGTATTATATTAATTGTAGACACTTTTTGACACTTATCACCATTTTTCAACAATCTCATATGATACTATGAGGTGATAAACATGTTTTTAATATCTTTTATGATTGCATTGGTATGCCTTATCTGCTCAATCTGTATCAATATCAATTGGATTGCTGACATTTCATGCTATTTAGGCTATTTCTTGGCAATTTATCTTGTAACTTTTATAGCTATTATTCCAGGATTCAACTATGTATTCAATTTTGTTAGTTTGTTATTTCATAAAAAAAGTAAAAAATCCTGTGCGAAAAAAGATCATGATGTCACGATTTTAATACCTGTCTATAATGCAAAACAATCAATACAAGAAACAGTAGATTCCATTAAAAATCAAAAATATTATGGAAAAATTTATGTAAAAATCATTGATGATGGTTCAACAGATGGAACTTTAGAATTGCTAAAGTCTATGGACTTAAGTCCAAATATAACGCTTATAGAAAGCAAGCACAATGGAAAAGCTTCAGCATTAAATAAAGGCTTACAAACTGTATGTACCAACTACACCATTACGATTGATAGTGACACCGTATTGCATCCATTAGCGATAAGAAATATCATGAAAACATTAACAAATTCTGATAAAAAAACAGCTGCAACTGCAGGTTGTTTATTTGTAAAAAATGCCAAAAAGAACTTTATAACCAAATTACAAGAATGGGATTATACGTTAGGTATTTTTGGTGTAAAACTTGTTCAAGGAAATTACAATTCCACTTTAGTTGCACAAGGTGCTTTTAGTGCATATAAAACCAATCTACTAAAAGAAATTGGTGGATGGCAAAATTGTGTAGGAGAAGATATTGTTTTAACTTGGCAATTATTAAGTAATGGTTATGAAACCAATTTTGCTAAAAATGCTATTGCATATACAGTTGTTCCAGAAAAATATAAAGCTTTAGGTAAACAAAGAAAAAGATGGGCTAAAGGTATGATAGAAGCTTTTAAAAAGGTCAAAATCTTAACTTCAAAACAAATGCCTTTAAAATCTAAATTTTTAATGTACTTTAATGCATTTTTCCCTTTTATAGATTTGGCACTTCTCATTTTTGTACCACTTAGCTTAATCTTCTTAGCTTTTGGAAATCCGTTATTACTTGGTTGGATTTCTTTATTAGTAATTCCATTGGGACTACTATTATGCTTAGTAATCGAAATTAAGAGAAAGAATATGTTAAAAGAAATTGATTGTAAATTAGAAAAAAGAAGTATTTTAGCATTTATTGGTTATATTTTAGTATATGCTTTTATCTTGGCACCTTATTGTCTAATGGGATATATTTCAGAGTTAATCAATTTAAAAAAGAAATGGTAACTGTTAAAAGGAAGGAAATACTCCTTCCTTTTATATTCTTAGTACAAATTCATTTTGTGTATCTTGAAGTGTACATAAAATTATGATATAATAGAAGGTGATAACTATTGTAAAAAGTCTTCCTTGCGAGACATCACGCTTTTGCAAGAGGACAATTAATTAATAAGGAGGAAACACAATATGTTAGAAAAAATTTTAAATCTTGATAACTTACAGGCCATCAACGAGACGTTTAAACGCCTTAACATTTTGCGTCGGTGGACTTCAGTTACCACTGATGACAAGTATAACGAGTTGGCAAAGCAAGCACTGAATTGCATTACCGCCTATATGCTTGCATCAGTCTCTGAAGCGAACGGTAACATTGTAAATTGGGAACGTTTTCCCAAGATTGCAATATATAGAGCGTTTCAGAAAGTATATGTGTATTTCGATACAGGCGAACACATTATTGATGAGATTTGCAGCATTGGAAACATCAACAAGGATTGCTTTAACAAGGCAACCTCGGAAATTATTCAGGAACTTACAAATGAAGATTTTTCCGACTTTCTCTCTGAAGGGATTGGAACAAATGAGATGAGACTCTATCAGGCTGCAACTAAAATTGCAACATTAGTAGAGCTCGAAGAGAATTCTCCATTAATAAAAAATAATCATGAATTTAGAGATAAGTATGATGAAATTCACTATTCTTTGAAAAAATTCTCTGATATTCCTGGTGTAACTGAATTCTCTAATCCTGATGGAGACTTTTTCAAGTTACTCTTGAAAATTTCAAAACTACGGAATCAAAATCGCTGGGCAGTACAGCCTTACTCTGTAAACTGTTCTGTTCTGGGGCATTTGTTTGATACAGGAGTATTCGCCTACTTTATAGGATTAGAAAACTTCAAGGGTAATGAAAAAATTGCCACAAAAATGTTTTTTATGGGAATTTTCCATGACCTTGCGGAAGTATGGACTAGTGACGTTCCATCTCCTATTAAAGACAGAATTCCAGGATTCCGAACAGCAACAGAAAAATATGAAGACTTAATGCTTGAGCGCTATCTTTATAGTAAAGTACCTGAATTCTTAGAAACAGCAATCCGATCAGTTATGTTTGAGGAAAAAGATAATATTTCTTATTACAAACTAATGAAAGCAGCAGACTATTTGTCCGCTGACTCGGAATGCTGGAGACAGTATGTAGCTGGATCACGTGATCCGTATTTCTTGTCTCCTGGGATTGTGGGATATGACAACAAGTTAACCAGTGGCAACTTGTCTCTCCCTCCCATCTGCAGGTCACTTCATGATTACTTCCTGAAATACAGTCAGAAAGTTATGCAACAGTTCGAGATTTAAAACTATACCAACAGCCCTACTCTCTTTGAGTCGGGCTGTTTGGTTTACTAATTATTATAATTTATATCATAATAATATGATAAACCAAAGTTGTCAACATACAAAGAATTATTCCACAAGCTGTAGGAATCAAAAAGCCAATTATTGTCCATTTTAGGCTACCTGTTTCCTTCTTAATTGTAAGCAAAGTGGTTGCACAAGGAAAATGAAATACAGTAAATAGCATAACATTAATTGCTGTTAATATCGTCCATCCATTTTGTCTTAAGATTTCTCCTATTACAAACGTATCTTCCATATTGACCAATGATGTTCCTTGCATATAACACATAAGCATAATTGGAAGGACAATTTCATTTGCAGGTATTCCTAATATAAAAGCTGTTAAGATATATCCATCTAATCCCATAAGATTTGCCAATGGGTTTAAAAAATTCGCAATAATGGTTAATAGGCTTTGTCCCTGCACTCCAATATTGGCAAATAACCATATAACAAGCCCTGCAGGTGCTGCAACTGCTATTGCTCTTCCTAATATAAAGATGGTTCTATCAAAAATAGATCTAATCAATACTTTTAAAAATTGTGGTTTTCGGTATGGTGGTAATTCTAATACAAAAGATGATGGCATTCCCTTTAATATGGTTTTAGATAAAATTTTAGATATAACTAATGTCATAATAATGCCTAGTACAATAACAAAAATGACACATATAGTAGATAAAATAGAAGCGCCTATTTCTCCTATGGTTCCTGCAATAAATATTGTGGCAATCGTAATTAAAAATGGAAATCTTCCATTACATGGAACAAAATTATTCGTTAATATAGCTATTAATCTTTCTCTTGGTGAATCAATAATTCTACAGCCTGTTACGCCACAACTATTACAACCAAATCCCATACACATGGTGATAACAATATGGTAGTTTTGAAGAATGTTGATAAATGTGGTGTTACAAGTTTTATAGATGTAAAATTTAGTGTATATTTTAGAATTTAATTACTACTTCAAACATCATTTAGAGCAAATTACTAAAAAAATATATAAATCATCACACAAAAATAGAATTATATGGTATAATATAGATATTAAAAAAGTAAAAGGAGATATAAACTTTGAAAATATTATTATTAGTTGCACTAGTATTAGTAATTTATATTTTAGTATTTTATAATATAATTATAAAACATTTAAATTCAGTAAAACATTCAAAATCATTAATAGAAGTGTATTTAAATCAAAGATTTGATTTAATTCCTAATCTAATAAAATGTGTTAAAGAATATACAAACTACGAAGAAAAATCATTTAAAAAAATTACAAAATTAAGAACAGATTATATAAAAAATCAAGAGTTAACAAGTGCAGGTTTTCTTGATATAGAACTTAATAAAACAATGTTAGTTTTAGAAAATTATCCAGATTTAAAAGCAAATGAACAATTTCTTAATTTACAAAAAAATTTAACAAAAATGGAAAATCAGATACAAGCTGCTAGAAGAATTTATAATAATGAAGTAGAGAAGTATAATAATATTATCAATATTTTTCCCAATAATATTTTGGCTAAAATTTTTGGATTTAAAACAGAAATGTTTTTTCAAATGGAGGAACAATAAATGAATTTAATAAAAAAGATTATAAAGTGGCTTATAATATCACTCATATCAGTAATACGGTATATTTGCAATTTCTTATTTAATTGCTACTGCAAAAGGAATATAGTCTTTTATAATTTTAGGAATTGTAGTATTTGGAATAATTCTTTATGTTGCAGAAACTATGATAGTATCTTTTAATGTTGCTAAACCGCATAAAAAATATAAACATTCTAAAATCAAAAAAACAAAAATAAGTTATCAATTTAAAGAATTGTATGATTATATTGAATTAGAATATGCAAGTGAATTAGAAGAAAATAGAAGAAAACTGTTAAAATCCATAGTAATTTGTATCATATTATTTGTAATTGCATTTATATTATATATTTTTTTAGATAAATTACTAGACTTTAATACGAAAAATGGGCAGAAAATATTAGGAATAGTGTTTATTCCAGCAGTAATGTACTTTATTTATAAATATAAAAAATATAATGAAGTATATGTAGAAAATTATAAAGATAAAATTATAAAAAACTTTGTAACATATATCAATAATAATCTAAATTATCATCAATATGGTGAAAAACACTTATTTAATTATTACCTAGATGCAAAATTTGATGACAAAAATTTTAACAGTTTTGTAACAGATGATTATATAGAAGGATTCAATGAAAATAATACAAAAATAGAAATGTGCAATATAGCCCTAGAAAATGTTAATAATAAAGGTGAATTTTTAAATTTGTCTTATGAAGGAATATTCTCCATTACAAAATTAAATATCTACTTATCAGAAGAACTAAGAATTAAAAAAAATAGCTATTCATTAAAAAATAATTATAATAAAGTGGACATGGACAGTAAAGAATTTGAAAAGTATTTTGATGTATATTCTAATTCTAATATTTTAACTATGGAAATATTAACTCATGATATTATGGAAGAATTGGTACAGTTTTATACTACATATAAAATTAAATTTGAATTAGTAATAAAAAATGACAATATTTATATTAGATTTGATACAGGTGTTATGTTTGAACCAAATATTTTAAAGAAATCAAATGATATGAATATTCTATGGGTTTACTACAATATTTTAGTATTTGTTACTAATCTTACTATAAAAATAAATAAATTATTAAACAACTTAGACATATAATGTTTATCCAATTCTTTCATTGACAATAAAATATATTTAGTTTTACAATTATGCTGGTGTATAACTTATATATATTAATTATTTCATAAATTTTATTTTATTTTTACAATATACAAACAATTAAATTCCGGAAAATTTAGTTGAATTGCAAAATTTTTAATTGACAAAATAATAATAATATGTTATTATTTAAATACAATAAAAATGTATCCTAGTTCAGGTTGAGGATAACATTTACTCGTATGTGTACCGTAACTACACATACTTTTTTTATACAAAAAAACAGAGCAAGACCGTAACTTCCTACTCTGTTTCGACTATGTAATGACATATTTAGTCTTTATCCTTTTTGTTTTCTTCTACTTTTAATTGATTGTTTTTATCTCTTTCAGCTAAAAGCATTTCAACTAATCGTAGAATAAGCTCAGGTTGAGTCATCACATTTACCCCCTTTCCGCTCTATGTAAGAACTACCTTCATGACAAGAAAGGTTGCTATTATATTACAATATTTTACAGTAAAAAACAAGCGAACAGTAAATATTTATTTAAGATTTTTTAATAACTATTGAATATATTATTTTATTTTTATAGAGTACTATTTATAAAATTATAGTTTCGTAAAATGGAGCAAATTGAAGTTTTTTAAAATAAATTTTGCTCCATTTTATTTTTTATCTAATACACTTGTTTCAATACTTTTCCATCTTTCAATCCCTATTTATCTGTGTGGTGTTATAGGAGCGACATCGTTAGATGTCGCGTTAAGGAAACTTTTAGCACACTTCTTAGTATGGTTAAAGTTGGTTATTTTATAAATTAATAAAAATAAAGGGAGAATTTTAACAAGAAAATCACTGTATATATAATAAGAGGCAAATTTAAATAATTTTCAATTTGGGTAGATTTTTTAAGAGATAATGTATGTATATATAATAGAGGAACATTTAGTAATAGTACAAGTTTTTTTCAAATAACTATTTAAAGAGGTTATACTATGAATGAAAAATATCTTAAGTTAAAAATAGAATCTGTTGTAAATAAAATATTATATGAAAAAAATATAATTGATAAAAATGTTTTTGAAAAAACTTCTACAAAGCTTGATAAATTAATGTTTGAGGAAAATAAAAAATAAATTTTTTTGACATTTACTTTATATCTTCTATTTTAGTACAATAAAATAAGTATTAATTGCAAAAAGGAAAGGAGATTTATATGACATTATATGAAATGAAACAAGAACTCTTATCTGGAAAGACGATTTTTGATTTACCTTTAAGAGTAGTATATTATGCGAGAGTATCAACTGAAAAAGAAGAACAGATTAATTCCTTAGAAAACCAAGTATCATTTTTTGAAAATTATATTAGAAAAAATGTTAATTGGACTTTTATTCGTGGATATGTAGATGAAGGAATAAGTGGTACTACATCATTAAAGAGAGAGCAATTTATGCAAATGATAGAAGATAGCAAAAAAGATGAATTTGATTTAATAGTGGCAAAAGAGGTTTCAAGGTTTTCTCGTGATACGATTGATAGTTTGTATTACACTAGAAAATTATTAGAATATGACGTGTGCGTTTATTTTTTATCAGATAATATAATAACTGCATCAAATGATGGAGAATTAAGGCTAACAATTATGTCTAGTATGGCACAAGATGAAGTTCGTAAAATATCTGAAAGAACAAAATTTGGTTTTAAAAGAGCTATTGAAAAAGGAACTGTTTTAGGAACTAATAATATTTGGGGCTATAAAAAAGAAAAAGGAAAACTTGTAATAGATGAAATGGAAGCACCACTAATTAGAACAATTTTTAATACATATGCAAATAATCAAAAAATAGGTTTAAAGAAGTTATCTATTGAACTAGCCAAACAAGGATATTATAACCGAAATGGGAATGTCATTCATCAAAATACATTAAAGAAAATCATTCAAAACCCTAAATATAAAGGATACTATACTGGTGGTTTATCAACTGTTGTAGATTACAGAACTAAGAAAAGAAATTTCTATGAAAAACAAGAATGGAAAGTATTTAAAGATTATGAAAAAGTACCTCCAATTGTGTCGGAAGAATTATGGGATAAAGCAAATCAAAAATTATTAAGTAGAAGCAAATCTGCTAAAATGTACCAAAAACACCAAACTACCTATCCCCTTTCTGGTAAATTATATTGCAAAAAACATAATTGTGGTTTTGTAAGAAAAATAAGACATTACAAAAATAAGGAAGATGTTATATATTGGTATTGTGGAGACTTTCATAAAAAAGGGAAAAAGAACTGTGTACCTGCTTGTTTTAAGGAAGAAGATTTATATAATATTTTGCTTATTGTTTTTAAAAAATACGAAATATATAAAGAAGAAATTGCAGAAGAATTGATGTCATTTTATTTAGAACTTTCAAAAGAAGAAGAAAATATAGAAAAAGAAGAAAAGATAATAAATGAGATAAAAGTTCTTGAAAACAAAAAAGATAAACTATTAGATTTAGCTTTAGATGGCTTTTTGAGCAAAGAAGAATTACTGGTAAAGAAAATATCTATTGAAAAAGAAATTTCTAGTTTAAATTTAAAATTAAAAGAAATAGAAGATAAGAAAAATCAAGTAAGTAATAGCAAACAATCTTTTAAGCAATATAGCAAAAACCTAAAAGAAAATATACTAAAAGAACTAGTGATAACCAAAGATAATTTAGAAACTTATATTGGAGAACTCTTAGATAAGATAATCGTAAAAAAATTAGAAACAGCAAAAGAAAATATAAAAAATGCAGAAAATTTAGAAAATGAAAAATATAATGTCGAAAATAGTAATGATAATAAGATTAAATCTGAAGTAAGTTTAAAAATTATCCTTGCAGGAAACAATATAATAAAATATGGTATTCCTGTAAAACTCAGGCAAGTCAGTCAAATAAAGAAAAACAAAGTGGCTGATTTAAAAAATCTCCCACTTTGTCACTCCCATGCACATGGTAATCATCTGTTTTCCACTACAACAAGCTTTTTTGAAAAAGCCATCCATATTAAATGCAATTCTAGGTAAATAACCTAAATCTTCCAATATCGTAAACAAAGGAAAAAAAATAGCCATTGGTGGTAACATAACAGAAATTACCCATGTTAAAGTCTGGTAAACACCTAGTATTAGCATATTTGACAACCACTCAGGGCAATTTACATATGTAGCAAAAGCAATTAACTTTTCTTGTATATTTTCAAATAAACTAAACAAAAATTGGGATGGGTAATTGGCGCCTATGATGGTAATCCAAAATATCACTAATAAAAAAACAATCATAATCGGAATTCCAAATTTTTTGGAAGTTAAAATTTTATCAATTTTTCTATCTCGATTAGCATAATCTTTATTTCTAAATTGACACACCTTTTTTCCAATTTCTTCTGCATGTTTTACAATCGTTGATACAATTCTTTCTTTAAGTTCTTCTTGATAAATTTCTTCTTTTGCTAGGTTTGCCAATGCTCCTTTTCTTGCTTCTACTATCTCACTATGATTGATTAATTGTATGTTTAATTGTTTTTCTATTTCCTTTAAAATCCTCTCTTCCCCATCTAACACTTTTATGCTTATCCATCTTGCTAGTTTTTCTTCTATGGGATACTGTTCCATAATGATTTCTTGTACTTGTTCAATTACTTGTTCTATCTTTTCTTCATATTGTATTTGATATATTTTATGTTTCTCCTCTTTTCCTTCACAAACAGTTCTCATGACTTTTAATAAATAATTTAATGTTTTTTTCTCTCTAGCAGTAACACCTACAACTGGTACTTTTAGTATGTTAGATAATTCTTCTAAATTAACTTCTATTTTCTTCTTTTTCGCCTCATCTAATAAATTAACACAAACGATTAAATTATCCGTAATTTCAGTTATTTGTAATACAAGATTTAAATTTCTTTCTAAAGAAGTAGCGTCTACTACCACAACAGTTGTATCTGGATTTCCAAAACAAATGTAATTTCTAGCAATCTCTTCCTCTTCAGAATGAGACATAATAGAATATGTACCAGGAATGTCAACCAACTTATATGTTTCTCCTCTATATTCGAAATATCCTGTTACATTTGCAACTGTTTTACCTGTCCAGTTACCAGTATGTTGATTCATTCCTGTTAGATTATTAAATATAGTTGATTTTCCAACATTGGGATTTCCTGCTAATGCGATTGTATAGCTACTTTTTCGTTTTGTTTCAATTTGCTTAATCGATAACCTTTCTTTTTTACTCATAAAGTCCTCCTTTTTGTTTTCTTTGGTTATTTCGTACATATAAATGTTGTAAAATCTGATTTTACCAATGTACACTTTTCTTATCTATTGTATTGTATATAGATTTTTGTAATTTTGTTACTACTTTATGATATAAAAATTCCATTATTTTTGTTTTTGTAGTATAGAAAAAGTAATCCTCTTATCATATAAAATGTATATTTTCTTTCTTATTTCAGTTTTATGTTTTCTGCATCTTCCTTTCGGATAGCAATTAAACTCCCACGAAATTCAAAAGCTCTCGGATCTCCTGACGGGCTTATTAAAACTGGTTTTATACTTGTTCCTTCTATCAATCCTAAATCTAATAATCTTCTTTTTATCGTTTCTCCTCCTATAATTTTATGAACAATCCCTATCTCTTCCAATTCTAATTCATTTGCTGTTTTTTGTTTCATCTACATATAGCACCTCCATATTATGTTTAGTATATAGTATTCTTTTTTTGATTTTATGTTCAGGAAAGTGTTTTGTACACTCGACCAAAAATTGACATAAACGTATATTCGTGATAAAATAATGATATAGGAATTTTTTATTAAAAAAATATTAACTCTCTTGGTTTTAAGTACTAAGAATTTTTTATTGTATGAGAAAATCACTTTAACTAGAAACTATCTGATTTTCTTATTTTGTTTTATCCTCACAATCAGTCCATAAAAAACAAGTATATATTCATGTATCAGAAACCTTTTAAAATTATTATTTAGAAAGGAGTGTTTTTATGACGAAAAAAATTGATTTTGAAAGAATTTTTAAAACCATGAACCAATATCTAAAAAAGTTTTTTAAGATATTACCAAATGTTGCTGTTCCTTTACTAATTATGGTATTTATACAAAACTATTTTGGAACAAATAATAATATAATTGGAATTGTTTTGATATTTGTTTGTATGTTAAAAGTAAATCAATTAAAAAGTTTAAAAACCTATGTGCAAATGTCCTTTATGATGATAATGATAGCTATATTTGCAAGTTTAGCAAGTTTAAACTTATATACATCCATCATTTTCAATTTACCATTTCCGTTTATTATTATATATCTTACAACCTCAAAACAAAAGGAGTCTAATTATTTCATATATGGATATGAATATATTATGTTTCAAAGTTATCCAATTGGATTATCGGAAATTCCTTTGCGTATCATTGCAATTGTTGTAGCTCTAGCTCTTGGGTATATCTATATGAAAATTTATAATCGAAAAGAAAAAATTGATGAGAATATAGTGTCTGATTTTGATTTAGTTGTCTATAATATTAAACATATAAAGAATGAACTAAATTTTAAAGTTCCTAGAATTCGTTTTGCTGTTCGTACAGCATTTATCTTATGGGTTACTTGTGTATTTATGGATTTCATAACTGATAGAAGCATTAGAAGTTACTGGCTTCCTTTAATTACATATAGTTGTTTAGAAATTGTTAGCAAAAACAAAAAAGCAAATTACTCTCTCAAATTGGTGGTGCAACGATTGGTATTGGCATATTTATATTAATTTTTCATTGGATTCCTACAAATGCATTATTAGTTTTTATGGCTATTGCATTTACAGCTCTATTTTCAGTAAATAATCAATATTTAAAAAAAGCAATTGGAACTATACTTGGTATGAGTTTTGTCCTTCCCACTTTAGGTGAAACCGGCGCTATTCTTCTAAGGTATTTCTATGTATTAGCCGCTATTGCAATTATTGCTCTATTTGAATATTTGCGAAAAGTTGTCAGAAAAATCGAACATCAAATTATGTCATAAAAAACTTGTATTGCACCTAACATCTTTTTATGGTAAAATCCTTTTGTAAAAGTATATTTAATCAGAAATTATATAAATATATAATTTTCATTGCGTTTTTTACATATACTTTTATAGGAGGATTTAATATGAAAAATAAATATAAAGTAGCAATTGTTGGTGCTAGTGGTCTTGTTGGAAGAACAGCTTTAAAAGTTTTGGAAGAGAAAGATTTTTCAAATGTTGAATATACTTTATTTTCTTCAGAAAAATCAGCAGGTAAAAAAATTGAATTTCTAGGAATAAATTACATTATACAAGAATTAAAAGAAGATTCTTTTGATAGAAAGAAATTTGATTATGCTATTTTTTGCGCAGGAGGAGAAGTTTCAAAGAAATATATTCCATTGGCTATTCAAACAAATTGTATATGTATTGATAATAGTAGTGTATATAGAATGGATAACGATGTTCCTTTAGTTGTTCCAGAAGTGAATATGCAAGAAGCCTTTAAAAACAAAGGAATTATTGCTAATCCAAATTGTTCTACTATTCAAGCGGTTGTTCCTTTAAAACCATTAGATGATGCTTATACAATAAAGAGGATTGTATACTCTACATATCAGGCTGTTTCAGGAGCTGGAAGAGAAGGAATAGAAGATTTGGAAAATGGAATAAATGGATTTGCACCTAAAAAATTCCCTTATCCTATTTTTAATAATTGCCTGCCACATATAGATGTTTTTATGGATGATGGTTATACAAAAGAAGAACACAAAATGATTAATGAAACTAGAAAAATTTTAAATAAACCAGACTTACCTATAACTGCTACAACAGTCCGTGTTCCTGTTTTAAACTGCCATAGTGAATCTATTAATATCGAATTTGAAAAAGAATTTGAGCTATATGATGTAAGACAATTATTACAAAACTTTCCTGGTGTTATTGTCGTAGATGATTTTGAAAAAAATTATTATCCAATTGCTACAAAAGCAGATGGATATGACGAGGTTTTTGTTGGAAGAATCCGAAGAGATTTTAGTGTTAAAAATGGATTAAATCTATGGGTTGTTGCAGATAATTTGAGAAAAGGTGCTGCAAGCAATGCAATCCGAATACTAGAAAACATGATTAATCATGATTAAATTCTTTCACCTAAAATTATTTCTTTTTAGAAAAAAAGATATGTTACAATTTCGTAAAATCATTCCGATTTTGTAACATATCTTTTTCCTAAATTTTGTTTTATACATTTTTCCAAAGCCAATCTAGGCTATTGTCTATACTTTTTTTATTCATCTTTTTCGCTTCTATATCATCCACCCATAAATATGCAAAAAATGTAATAAATATAAACACAAAATCAATCGCAATGCACCTTCCAAGTACAGGTAACATATCTTTATATTCTTGTGGCAATGTTACTAATTGTGCTGCATGTACAATTAATATTATTAAATAGATAAACAGCACAATTCCGGCTATATAGCTTTTCTTTAGTTCCTGTGCTAAAAATATTAAAAGTATCGTTGCAGCAAGCATTAATAATAAGTTTAGAATATTTGATATATCAAAAATAAACATATAACAACGCCCCCCTTAAATTATACATTAATGTTATCATTACATTTTTAATATATCAACACTTTTTTGTTTACATTTATATTACAAGTTTATTACATCATTTTTTATGTATAATTTCTACTTTAATTTTTCTTCAATTAAATTAACTATTTCTTGGGCCCTTTTGGTTATATATTCTTGATCTTCTCCTTCAATCATCACTCTAACTAAAGGTTCCGTTCCTGATGGTCTTATTAGCACTCTTCCATTTCCTGCAAATTCTTTTTCTAAATCACTGATTGCTTTTTTTATATCTGCATCTTTTTCATAATCATATTTTTTTTCTGAATTTACTTTTGCATTAATTAATACTTGTGGATATAATTTTATGATACTTGCTAATTCAGATGCTTTTTTATTTTCTTCTAATAGCGTTTGTATTAACATTAAAGAGGTTAAAATTCCATCTCCTGTTGGATTGTAGTCAAGTAATATTACATGTCCTGATTGCTCTCCACCTAAGTTATATCCATCTTTTAACATTTCTTCTAGTACATATCTATCTCCCACTTTTGTTTGTAATAATTGTAACCCATTTTTTTCCGCATATTTATTTAATCCTAAGTTACTCATAACAGTTGCTACAATTGTATCTTTATTTAGTTTTCCTTTTTTCTTTAGATTTGAAGATATAATTGCTAATAATTTATCTCCATCTATTTCATTTCCTTTTTCATCAATTGCTAAACATCTATCTCCATCACCATCATAAGCAATTCCTAGACTTAATTTATTATCTACAACAAATTTCTTTAAACCTTCTAAATGTGTAGAGCCACAATTGTTATTAATATTAATTCCATCTGGATTGTTGTTAATAATTCTATAATTGATTCCTAAATCTTTGAAAACTTTTTCTGCTACTACTGAAGTCGCTCCATTTGCTGTATCGATTCCAACTATGAAATCATCTCTTAAGTGGTTTTCAATATTATCATCAAAATGTTTCCTAAAGAAATATATGTATTCATTTATTAAGTCAAAACTGTATTCTGATGTTCCAATTTTTTCATTTTTAGCCGTTAATTCCTCTAATTTTCCTGAATCCATAACTTCTTCTATTTCTTCTTCTAAAGAATCTGGTATTTTCATTCCTTTATTACTAAAGAATTTTATACCATTAAATTCGAATGTATTATGAGATGCAGATATAACCACACTTGCATCTGCTTTTAATTTTCTTGTCAAATACGCAACTGCTGGTGTTGGTATAACACCTAATAGTTTAACTTTTGCTCCATAACTTAAGAATCCTGCTGTCATAGCACTTTCTATTAATGTTCCCGATATACGTGTATCTCTTCCTATTAAAATTGTTGGTGTATGGTCAGTATGTTTTGACAATACGTATGCACCTGCTTTTGCAACTTTGTATACCAATTCTGGAGTTAATTCTGTATTCGCTATTCTCCTAATGCCATCTGTTCCAAAATATTTTCTCATATTTCTACTTCCTTTCTCAAAATGAATATAATGTGATTTTTTACATTAATTCATACTATTCTAATTTGTGAATAATTATATCTAATATTACCCTATTTTTTAAAATTCATGATAAATTTTTCTTTTAATGTTAATTTAAAATCTAATGGTTCCTCAATATCTATTTTTTTATTTTGCAATACCAATTTTGGATTTGTTGTCGTTAATTCTTCTAATTTTTCTCCACCAATAATAGCTGCAATTTCATCTAATATTTGTGGAATTTTTGGATATATTGTATTTTGTCGATGAACATCTGAGCCTAAAAAGTGTATCATATTGTTTTCAAAAAATCTTTGTACTATCATTTGCGCCTTTTCACCATACTGTCCAATAATACTTCCATAGTTTGCTTGCATTAATACCCCTTTTTCAATTAAGTCGTATACTAATTCAGGCTCTTTCTGTACAAAACTATATCTTTCTGGATGTGCTAATATAGGAACTAATTTATATTGTAACATGTCATATATAACATCATATAAATTCATAGGTTCTATATTCATTGGCAATTCAAATAATACATAACTTGTATCATTAATTGTGGATGCTTTTCTTTTTTCCAATAATTCTATAATATTATTTGTAAAATATATTTCATTTCCTAAATATAAATTTGTAGATATATTTTTGGCTTTTAAATTTTCCATGATTGCCTTTACCCATACTTCTCTTTCTGGAACATCTGTTTCATAATAATTTTCCATATAATGTGAGGTTGATATAATTGCCTCAAATCCTGCTTTTTCGGCTTCTTTAATCAAATTAAAAGTTTCCTCAATACTTCTTGAACCATCATCTATATTGGGTAATATGTGTGAATGAAAATCTATCATTTTTTCTTTTGCTCCTTTTTGTTTATTTAAGTGTCTCTATTAGTATACATTTAAGTTAAAAAATTTGCAATATTTATTAAGAATTTTGTTTCATTTTAGCAATTTTATAATGTATTTTCATTGCAATTATATACTATTAAATTTTTTATAAAAAATAAAAGATATCTATTTGTTTAGATATCTTCTACATATATTATTTTTTGACTTTTATTGATTATTTAAATTCTTTTTTTCTTTATCTAGATACTCATTTATTTGATTTAATATATCTGTTGTTTTTTCTAATGAAACGCCTTCTGAGTTTTCTATATTCATTTTATTTTGTAATGCTTTTGGCTTTTGATCCTCACTTTTTCTTTGTTGTTCTCTAGCATTTCTTGTTGCTTGTGGATTTTCTGGTCTAACTCTTCTTTTCATTTGATCTACTTTGTTTTGTCTAACTCCAGAATTCATGTTCATTGGTGAAGTTCTTACTTTTCTATTTCTTGTATTAATGTTTGTTGGCTTTGTTGAGCCATAATAATATGCTTGATCATATCTTTTAGCTGATACTGGAACTTTATTTAATACGATTCCAGCAATTTTTCCGCCAACATTTTGAATATTGGTAACGATTTTTTTCAAATCATCTTTTTTGGTTTGTTTATGTGCGGTAACAATAACCGTAGAATCAACTATTCTTGAAAGGATAATAGAATCTGTTACCAATTCACACGGTGTTCCATCGATAATAACTATATCACATAATTCTTTTAATCTATCTAGTAAACTAACCATTTTTGTTGAAATTAATAATTCTGATGGATTTGGCGGAATATTTCCAGCTGGTATTATGTATAAATTGTGTATTTGTGTATCTTGTATATAATCTGCTAAGTCATCTGAAATTTCTTTCTCATAATTACTATTAACACCTGATAAATAATTTGATAACCCAGGTCTTGGAGAAACCTCGAAAATGGTATACTGTCTTCCTTTTCTCATATCAGCATCCACTAAAATAACTTTTTTTCCTGCCTGTGCAAAAGTAACTGCTAAGTTTGATGTTACCCAGCTTTTTCCTTCACCTGGTAATGTAGAAGTTACTAACAATGTTTTTAATTGATTATTTGTATTCATAAATTGTATATTTGTTCTTAAGGTTCTAAAAACCTCTGAAACAGGAGATTTCGGATCTCTTTGTGCTATCAATTCTTTTCTCATTATCTTCTACCTCCTTTTTTCTTTAGCTTTTCCATATCCACATTATACATTGGTATAGATGCAAGTACAGGCACTTTTATAGCTTTTTCTATATCTTCTTGTGTTTTTATTGTGGTATCTAACATATTGGCAATTATTACATACATCGCAGCAATAACTAAACCTATAAATGCAAATATAGTAATATCTCTCATATGATTTATATTAGATGGTTCTGTTTCAACTTTGGCTTCATCTACTATATATACATTGTTTATTTTATAGATTTCCCCTGCTATTCTTACTTTAAAAACATTTGCTATTTCATTTGCTATTTTAGCAGCATATTCAGCATTTCTATTTAAAACGGTTATTTCTATTAGTTCTGTGTCTTCTACTGATGTAACTTTTACATTATTTCGTAGTTCTTCTTCGTTAACATTAATTCCTAAATTTGATATAACTTGTCCTAAGATATTTTTACTTTTTACTAATTCACTATATGTTGCAACTAATTTTGAGTTTATTGTTAAATCTGTTGCTGTGATGGTTTCTGCTGTTTGATTTTCACTACTACTACTTTCTGTTCCTGCTAATACTAAAGTTGTTGATGAACTATACATTGGTGTTGTAAATCCTACTGTATATATGATTCCAACAACCACAAATATTAGTACTATTAATATAATTTGAACTTTTTTATTCCAAAATATTTCAAATAATTCCTTCAAGTCTAATTCTTCCATTACTTCCTCCTAAGTTTAAAATTACTTTTTTAGTATACATTTAAGTTGGAATTTTTTCAAGTATTTTTATTAATTTTATTCAAAAGTTTATACCTATAAATTAATACCCATTTTTATTATTTCTTTAGCTGATAATGCTCCCAATAATTTGCCTTGTTCATCTATTACTGGCGCTACTGAAACTTTTTTGTCTCCTTGTATCATAATTCTTAGTGCTTCTGCTGCAAGCATATCTTCTCTTATAGTAACAGGTGTATGTGTTAATATTTCTTCTAAATTCATATTATAAATATCTACTTTTTGAGATAATTTTCTTCTTAAATCTCCATCTGTAAATATTCCTACTAATTTATTATTATTATCTACAACATTCACCATTCCTAAACTAGTTCTACACATTTCTTCTAAAGCTTCTTGGAAGCTTGTACCAACTTTTACCACTGCATTTTCTTTTCCTGTACTCATTATATCTCCTACTGTTGTTATTAAACTTTTTCCTAAAGAACCTGCCGGATGGAATAGTGCAAAGTCTTTTTTATTAAAAGCTTTTAATTTTGCACACAATACAGCTATTGCATCTCCTAGAACTAGTTCTGCAGTTGTACTAGATGTTGGTGCAAGTTTCATATAACATGCCTCTTCTATTGTTGGAAAAACAAATGCTATATCACTATTCTTTATCAAGCTTGAATTTTTGTTTCCAGATACCCCTATAATTGTTGCTCCTATTTTTCTTATATTAGGCAATATTCTTATTACTTCTTCACTTTCTCCACTAAAACTAATTGCAAGAACAACATCTTGCTTTGAAATCATTCCTAAGTCTCCATGTTGAGCTTCTGATGGATGTAAGTAAAACGAAGGTGTTCCCAAGCTTGCAAAAGTTGCTGATAATTTTGTTGCAATATGTCCTGGTTTTCCTATTCCTACAAATATTAACTTTCCTTTACAATCTAATATTGCGTTTACTATCTTAACAAATCGATCATCTATTTCATTTTTTACTTTTTCTAAAGCCTTTATTTCAATATCAAAAACATTTTTAGCTTCATTAATGATATCTATTTTTTCCATAATATAGCCCCTTCTTTCTCTATTTTTATTCATCTTTGATAGCATTTCTTATTTTTATAAGTTTTCTTAATAATTCTTCCATATTTTCTAATTTAACCATATTCGGTCCATCTGATAGTGCATTATCTGGATCTGGATGTACTTCCATAAACAAACCTTCTACACCTACTGCTATTGCTGCTTTTGCTAAATACTCTACATATTCCCTATTTCCTCCTGTTGCATTTCCTTTTCCTCCAGGTTTTTGAACACTATGTGTTGCATCGAAAATTACAGGATAGTCAAACTTTTTCATTTCCACCAAACCAGTCATATCAACAACTAAGTTATTATATCCAAAACAAGATCCTCTTTCACATAACATGATATTTTTATTTCCACTATCTTCTAATTTTCCAATTACATTTTTCATATCCCATGGAGCTAAAAATTGTGCTTTTTTTACATTAATTATTTTTCCTGTTTTTGCTGCTGCTATAAGTAAATCTGTTTGTCTACATAAGAAAGCTGGTATTTGAACAATATCTACAACTTCTGCAACTTTTTCTGCTTGCCAAGGCTCATGTATATCGGTTGCTATTTTTAGTCCTAATTCATTTTTTACTTTTTGCAATATATCCAAACCTTTTTCTATTCCTGGTCCCCTATATGAATTTATAGAAGTTCTATTGGCTTTATCAAAAGAAGCTTTAAAATAATAATTAATTTCTAACTTTTCTGTTATTTCTTTCATCTTTTTTGCTATTAGCATAACATTTTCTTCACTTTCGATCACACAAGGGCCTGCTATCAAAGTAAAATTTTTTGCATTCTTTATTTCTTCTAATTTTTCTTCCATATTTTTATCTCCTCTTCTTTCCCATTTTTTATACTATTCATAACCGTTTGTGCAAATTTAAAATCTTCTGGGTAATCTATATCTATAGCTTCAATATCATCAATTTCTTGAAAATATGGCTTATTTCCTATTCTTCTATGATTTAATTTTGTAAATACTTCCTTTCTAAATATAAAAAATGCACTTGTTTCATAATATATTGGCTCTATATCTTGTGTTCTTGGTATATCTTCTAAACTATAATTTAATGTTTTTCCTTTATACCATACAAAAGTTTTGACTTTCTTTACAGACATTGCTGAATCATAATCTTCATCTAATACTTTATCTAAAGCATTTGAAATCGATTCAGTTTTTATAAAAGGTGCTGTTGCATGAGCAAGTACATATACATCTGCATCTACTTCTTTAATAAAACGCTCATATATTTCTTGTCCTTTTACTAAATCACCATCCAAATATGTATCTCTTTTTAAAAATTTTACACCTTGTGGCATATAATTCATTACTTCTTCATCACTACAATATACATATACCTCGTCTATTTTTTTTACTTTTAATAGGTTCTCCGTCATATATGTACACAATGGTTTTCCTGACAAATCTAAAATATTTTTATGTGGTAATCTTTGGCTATTAAGCTTTATTGGTATAAGTGCTACTACTTTCATTTTCTTTCCTCCTTTAATAACTTTATTATATATTCTACATACTCTCTATACGCACCATCTCCTCCATTTTTTGCTGTTATATATTTTGCTTTTTCTTTTACTTCTTGGACTGCATTATTGGGTGCAACTGATACGCCTACTTTTTCCATAACACATATATCTTGAATATCATCCCCCATATATGCAATTTGTTCAAAATCTATATCATATTCATTACAAATGTTATTTAAAACTTCTGCTTTATTCTTTATTCCTGTATATATTAAATCTATTTTCAAATCTTCTGCCCTTTTTTGGGTTGCGTAACTACTATCCCCTGAAATAATACCTGTTATAATTCCTTCCTTTTTTAGCAAATTTACGCCCATTCCATCTTGCATATTAAATATTTTTAGCTTTTCACCTTTTTCTGTATATATAACATGATTATTTGTCATACAACCATCTACATCAGTCAATACCATTTTTATGTTCATTTGATATAACCTCCAAAAATTTAGTTGGATTTTCAAATAATTTAATATTATCTTTTATCCATTTTTCATCTTTATCCCACCATTTGGTTGCTTCTATCTTTTTAATTGTTTCTTCATCAAACCTATATTTTATAATACGCGCTAGTACCCCTCCTACAACCGCATAGCTTGGAACATCTTTTGTTACCACAGCCCCAGCTGCAATGATAGCTCCATTATTAATGGTTACTCCTTGTAGAATTTGCGCACCACTACCAATCCAAACATCATTTTTTATAATAGGTGGATTACTTACGCTATCCCAATTTCCTTCTTCAGGATATAAATATTTAGATATATAATTTTGCGTACTTACAAAATGAACTGGATGTTCAAACATTCCTATTTGAACATTATAACCTATTGAGCAATACTTTCCAATATTTCCTGAAATAATAGTTGAATTTTTATTAATATATGTATGTTCACCAATACTAACCCTTTTTCTAATATCTACATTTTCTCCTATTCTACATTTTTCTAATTTGGCTCCTTTTTCTATATATGGTGAATCAATTTGACAATTTTTATATTTATTTTTGTTTCTTAACAAATTTATATAATTTTTTAAACCTTTAGGAATATGCAATTTCATTTTATATTCTCACTCCCTTTAATACCTCGTCTACTATTTCACTAATTATAATTGATACAATTAAAATAATTCCAAAATTAATCATAATCTGCTTCAAATATTTCTTATAGGATATTTCCATAACGATAAACATTTTACAAAAATATACAATATTAATGATAATAAAAATTAGTACCATTAATATTAATGATATATATATATTATCAAATATGATTTTTCCTATTAAAAATGCTAGAATAATTCCTATTGATTGTGCAATATATGTATACATTACATATTTTTGTTTTTTCAAATTAATGGATATTCCTTGCACACTTGCTGTTAAAAATATAAAATATGTTTGAAATGCAACAATACGTAGCATATCTCCAGCAGGATCCCAATCTTCGCCTAAAAATATTCTTACTGCAATTTTTCCAAAAGATATTAATAATATCATTGGAATTGCTCCTACTTTCATCATTTTTGTTATGCTTCTATATGTAAATTCTCCAATCCCCTGTCCTTTGTTAATCATTTCTGTACTTTCTTGGAAAAATACTCTTCCTACTGCATTTCCTAATAATGTTATTGGTATATTGAGAATTTTAAGTGTTATTGAATAATACCCTAACATAGTATTTCCGGAAAAATAGTTTAATAATAAATGTAGGTAATTGATTTTTTAGTACATTTATGATATTTGTTGGTAATTGATATTTTATAAAGTTAAGACTTTCTTTAAATATTTCTTTATATTCTCTTATATTGACATTAATAGACTTTTTGGGCATATATTTTTTCATATTCATCAATGTTACTATCTGTCCTGCAATCCACCCTATATAATAGCCATATTGTTTTAGCCCTATGATACCTAATATTATCCCTATAATTCCAAAAGATAAATTATTTATAAGTGGATTTTTCATTAATATATCATATTTACCATTTCTATTTAGCCAAGTATAACAAATTTGTACTTGTTGAAGCGTAAATATTGCTATTAGTGAATATATCATTAAAAACCATATGTTTAAATTTGTATCATTTTCTTTAAAAAATGTATAAATTACTCCTATTATAATAGATGTTATAAAAGAAAAAAGTAATATAATAGTCGTTAATATTTGATAAATTTTTTCTCTTTTGTTTTCATCTTTTTCTACCATTATGGAAAATGTTAATCCTAAATCTGAAAAAGAATTAACAAATAAATATATGGAATTTAAGAAAGCCCATATTCCTAGTATTTCTGCACCATATATTCTAGTAAATATCGGTACAGTTATAAACGAAATTATCTGTCCTGCTAATGTTCCAGAAGATATTTTTGTTATATTTTTTAATCTATTAGAGTTTTTAAACCTTTCTATTGCGTTCTTTAGCACATACTTTACTTCCTCTCTATTAAGTTTGTTAATTCCCCTTCAAATTTTATCGTTTTTTGCTTTAATCCATCTAAAGTTTTTTCTATATTTTTGGTTATTTGATCATAGTTTGTTAATATATCATTAAATAGTGAAACAAATTTTTCATAATAGTCTTTATCCGTGAAAGTTATTGAATATTTTTCAACACCTAATATTTCCATTGCCCCTCTATTTTTATGTTCATAATAATCACTTAAATTTAGCGATATGACAGGTACTTTTTCTCCTACTGAAAAGATAATAGGATGATGTTTCATTGTTATACACATTTTAGATTGTGATATTATAGTTCTAATAATATTAAAATCGTAATCATATTTTATTATTTTTATTCTTTCATTTGGATAAGTTTCTAAATATTCTTTCATAGTTTGTTCATCAGATGGAACCATTGGAATTAATATTATATTATATATAGTCTTTTGTAAAATACTATTTACTATTTTATTCAATTTTTGCAAAACCAATTTTTTTTGTTCTTGCTTATATAAACCCCAATAATGCATATTAAATGTTACATAACCATTTTTTCTGAAATCGTTGTTACAATTAGAATCCTCAAAAATGTTATTGATTACATTAGTATTATTTTCTTTTGAACAAAATAATGCATCATCACATACTGCATAAACATTATCTCCTTCTACTCCAATCTCTTTAAGGGCTTCTAAAGATGCTTTAGGATCTCTTACAGTTATCAATTTTACCTTTTTAAAAGCTGTTTTTGCATATCTTTTATTAAACCTTGTATTCCATACACCTATAGTTTGTCCAGACATAACTACTGGAATATTATATATATGTGCAATTCTACATAATAAAATGCCATCCCATAACCTTGATAAAGTTTTTCCTGTTAAATAGCCTCCTCCTTCAAAATAAATCATTTTTGAGGTTCTAATATCATATAAAAGTGCACTTGCACTAGGTGATAACAAAAATGTAGGCCAACCTATTTTTACTAAATAGGCATTAAATTGTATCCAATATGATTTTATTAAAAATAAAATTTTTAATATATAATTTATTATATTTTTAATTCCTCCTCTATTTTTATCATAATTACTTATATTGTATAGTAATGATTCTCCTTGTTTAAAAAATGCTATTCTTGGTGCTTCCCCAACGTTGTTATGATTATGAGTTTGTTTAGTATAGCTAAGATTTGGAGTTAATACTCTTATAATAAAATTAGGAAAACATCTTTCTAACCTATTAATTACTACATTTAATTGCGCTTCATCTCCAACATTTTTATATCCATATCCACCAACAACTAAAATTTTTTTCTGATTTATCCTTTTTTCCCTATTTTCTTTCACTTTATTATATTTTTTTAAAATTTTAATATCTTTTATCTTATTTGATATTTTTCTTAATATTTTCAACAAAATATTATGGCTTTTTCTTATTAAATTTATTAATTTTGCATATTTTTTTAAGCTATTATTATATTTTTTGTTTTTCATTTTTGTATATTTTTTTATAGATACTTTTCTCATATGTGCATTTATTCTATGCATAAAGGAAATTTTATTTAATCCTAGTGGATTTTTTAGCTTGGCTCGTTTCTTTGCATAAAATTGCTTAAAAATAACAGTTTCTTTTTGGGATTCAATAATTGTTCTTTTTGTTTCTTCTTTTATATATAAGTCCGAATTATTATAAAAAATTTCTTCTAATTCTTTATTTCTAACAATTACTATGCTTTCTCCCAATGGATCCTTAGACCATTTTCCCCAAGCATCTTTTACTGAAATGTCTGCTGTATATCCCCAAAAATCCGAACAAGAATTGCAAACATTCATAGAAAAACTATAATTTCTCCATTGATTTGTAAATTCTGATTTGAATCGATTAATTTTACAAATAGATTCATTTTCATCAGAAAAATAATGGTTATTAAAGTTATTTGCATCTTTTATGTTATCTTTATTTCTTAAATCAACCTTATATTTAATATTTCTATCAATCTTTAAAGAATCTGCTAAATAATCAGTAAACATTCCGTTTACATTATGAGAACAAGCAAGTGCTAGTGTATAAATCTTTTCTAAATGAGAATATTTTTTATTTTTACTAAATAAATTATTTATACCTCTTACAACGCAAGGTGTTCCTATTACTAACACCTTTTTATAATCTGATGTTTTTATTTCTTCTAATACTTTGTCAAAAGATATTGCACAATAAAATGAACGTCTATTACAATATAATTGTTCTATATTATTGCTAATAGTAGCCTGATAATGTTGTTCTCCAGTTTTACCTTCTATCATTTTTGCATGAATTATTAAATCAATTTTCTTATTTTTTAATAACCATTCAGCTACATATGTAGCAATTCCTCCTGATGCACTTTTTATTCTGTTTTCATTATTTTTTACATATGAAATATAATATTTAGCATTACTTATTCCAAACTCATTAAAATCTTTAAACTGCGATACCTTTTTTGATTCTTCCAATATTTTTTCAAAACTATTCGGGCAATAATTTGTACACAAACCACAATTAGTACATTTGTTTTTATCAATCACTGGTTTTAGATAATTCTCTTCACATCTTTTCATTCGAATTGCATTTACTGGACAAGCTACTGAACAAATTCCACAGCCAATACATAAATTATTTTTTAGGGTTGCATTTTGTATTGTTTTATCTTTCACCATTAATCTCTCCTTTCAATTTTATTAAAAAGTCTTCCATATTTTGTGGAATAACAAAATTATCCAAACCAAATTTTTTATTTACATTATCTAAATATTTAAAATAGTTATTTGTTACCATATCAGACATTTTATTAGTACAATTAAATAATAAATATGTTTTTATTTTATCATTAAAATATAATCTTGAGGCTAAAACACTTCCTGAAGATATTGTTAAAAATACATTTTTTGAAAAATCATTATTCATTTGTATAATTTCCCATGGAATCCCTACTGTCTCATTTGTAATAATTCCATATTTTTTAAATCTATCGATTTTATTTCTTGGATGTAATTTTACAATTAAATTTTCTTTTCCTACTATTTTTGCAATTTCTAATACTAAATTCAAATCATCAATATCTTTTCCTTCACAAAAAAATGATTCTTCAAAAAAAATATATTTTCTTTTGTAGACATTATAACTTTCTATATTATATTCAAAAATATTATTAGCAATATTAACGAAATTTGAGTCTTCTCTTGTTATTTTAGGCAATTCTTTAAATATAAACTTTTTATTTAATAACATTAAATCTGGATTATAGCAATAATAATTAATTGTTAACTTATTTATTGTTGGTTTGTGTGTTAATGTTGATATCACATTAAATAGTTTCTCAGTTCCTAAATTTGTATCTTCTAAATAACTTCCAAAACCTTCTTCATATCTGCAAACTTTAATATCTTTATTGACTTTATAAATTTTATTTAATATGGAAATAGTCAATATATCTTTGTTATAAAAAAACAAATAATCATATTCATATTGTTTTATGTTTACATGTTTTAATATCATGTTTGGATATATAACTCGTAGCATTTTAGTAAAATAATTTTTCTTTTTATCTGATACGAAATTTATATCAGCATAATAACAATTTCTAAATAAATTCTGTCGTTTTAACTGGTAAAATATTTTTTTTGCATTGTATGATCTATCTGATAATAGTATATCTACGTTTTCTTCCTTTAAAATATTTAATTTTAAAGATATAGCTACAATTAATTGAAAATATGTATTTACTATTATCAATATGTTATTTTTTTTCAACTTCACTCCTCCTCATAGAAAAAATTCATAACATTCTTTTGTATATATTTATATATAATATTTAATAGTATGATTGTATTCCAAAAGTATACAGCTTTATCAGCTCCTAAAACGATACTAGTAAATAATAAATTTAAAATAACTGGTATTAAAATTCTATTTTTTCCTATAAAAAATCCTTTAAAAACATTCAATAAAAAAATCGCAAAAACAATTCCTCCTAAAATTCCTCCATAAATTAATATATCTAAATAAGTATTATGTGCTGGAACTGTAGCTGGTACGTATCTACCTGTGGATATTTGATTATGTTCTGGTAATTTATCAAAAATACCAAATCCATAACCTATGGGTTGTTCTAATATTCCATCAAATGCATTTTTCCATAATTCAATTCGTTCATTATTGCTTTTATCTGAATAGCTATTTACAAAATATCTATTAAAAAGCCACGTTGGAAGCACGCTAGAAATAAACTTTAATATAATTATTAAAACTATTGTTCCTATACATATTATCACAACTTTTTTTAAATTAAATTTTTTAAAGAAAAATTGTATTAATATAATTAAGTTAGAAAAAATTAAAGATATTAGCGCTGCTCTGGAACCACTCAATGTAATTGAAAAAATAGTTAAAATAAATGCTATTGAACTTATAATTAACATTATTTTATTTTTTGATTTGCTAAATAATATTTTTAGAAGAATAAAATTACTTATTATTGATGCAAGAGCTGAAAAATAATTAGCATCTATTTTTTTTCCAAAAACACTTATAACAGATATTTTTCCATTTTCTCCTATGTAATACATATATATAACTTGTAATGAAGTAACAATTGAAAAACATATTAAACTATTGATAATAAATTTAATTTCTTTCTTATTAAAACTATGTTTTGATATAAGGAAAAACCATAAGAATATAGCCCCAAAATATATCAATCCAGTTATAACATCATAAGATATATATTCTATATGTATGCAACAGTTTAAGGTTGTAACTATTACAAAAATTAAAAATAAGATAAACAAAAGCATATCATTTTTTTCAATTTTAAAAGTGATCTTCTTGCCTAAAATATAAATCGCTCCTAATAATAATATCAAAGGAAATAATGTCTGCATCATAAAACTACCATCTGTTGATAAATATATAAACCAAAAACTTACAGAAAAAATTACAGCTATTATTGATATTTTAATATTTATATTTTCTATCATCTATCCTCCAAATAAATCTTTAATATTTTTTTACTTTCTGTTTTTATATCAAATCCTCTAAAAATCATTTCATTCTTAAATGATTTTCTTTCATTATTTTTATTTTTCATTTCTATTATTTTTTTTGCCCACACTTGTGGTGGATTTTTTAAAGTAAAAAATTCTGTACTATCCAATATTTTAGACTGTTGACTAATACTATCACTAAGTAGGCATGGTAGACTTGCTGCTTGTGCTTCTACAGTAACTAGTGATAATCCCTCATATAAACTTGGCATTACCAATATATCCATGCATTGCATTAATTCTGCTATATCATCTCTATTATTTAAAAATATAACTTTATGTTTTAAATTTAAATTTACTACCATTTTTTCTATTTTACCTTTTAATGGTCCTGTACCAACAAGTAATAATATTGTATTTCTATCCAATTCTTGCAATTTTTTAAATATTTGTATCAAAAAGGCATGATTCTTTTGTTTATTAAATCTTCCTATATGTCCTACTACAAATTTATTATTTAGTTTTAGTTCTTTTCTTTTATTTATCCTCGTTGTATTGCAATATTCATATTTTTCAACATCTATAGCATTATTTATAATATAAAAATTCTTACTTTCTAATATTTTATTAGAGAAAAAATATTTTGCTGCTTTATCACTGCATGCAAAATAATAATTTGCATAATATTTTATAAAATGTTTATTAATCCAATGAATTATTGTTTTTAATATTCCTTTATCATTAAAAGCATTATGTGAATGTGCAATTATTTTGCTCACTTTTAATTTTTTTCCTGCTATTAACGGAAACAAAAAAACAGATGAATTCATATTATAATGAATAATATCATATTTTTCTTTAATTATTAACTTTTTTAACTCCTTGTATGATTTTATTGGATTTTTTCTATAATTGGTTAAATTAATTACTTTTGAACCCAATTGCATAAATTTATCTCTATAGAAAATCCCTCCATCATAAATATCAACATAATCTATTCTTAAATCTTGACAATTAATTTCTTTAGTATAATTTAAGCAGAAATTTTCAATTCCACCATTTCTATTGGTTACCCCAAACATTAAAACTTTTTTCATTTTTTCAACCCTATTAAATTTAAATACTTTTCTTCAAGCATTTTGCTTTGCTCTAATATTTCATACTTATTATTTTTTAAATTATTTTTTGTTTTATTATTTCTATTTACATTTTTAAAATTCAAAATATTACTTTTCCAAATTTCCTTTTCCAACTTTAAAAATAAAATATTTTCTGTTATTTTTGCTTCAATTGGTACATTGTTAGAACATATTGAAAATAATGAATTGGCTTGTGCTTCAATTAATACCATTCCTAAACCTTCATACAAACTTGGCAACAAAAATATATCCATTGCTTGATATAATCTATCTACATCATTTCTTTGTCCTAAAAATTTAACGCTATCTCCTAATTCTAACTCTTTAACTTTATTTTTTATTTTATTTTCTAATGGTCCTTGTCCTATGAGCAATAATACTGAATTTGATTTTTGTTTCTTTACTTCATTAAATACATCTATTAAAAATGTATGATTCTTTTGTTCTACAAATCTTCCTATATTGCCTATAACTAAAGTATCATCATTTATGTTTAGATTTTTTCTCATTTCTATTCTTACATCTTTGTTAAATTTAAATTTTTCTATTTCTATTGCATTGTTTAATATATATATATTTCCATTTTCAAATTCTTTATTTCCAAATAGCCAACGCCCTGAATATTCACTACAAGCAAAATAATCAGTAGCAAATAATTTAGAAAATGGCCTTAAAATTTGTTTAATAAAATTTTTTCTTTTTTCTTTCTTATTGGTCGTTGAATGGCTATGTGCAATCCTAACTGGAATTTTTACCACTTTAGCTATGAATAATGGAAAAATAGATAATGTATTAATATGAGAATGTATTATTTTATAGTTTCCATTTTTCAAAACCTTTTTTAATTCCTTAAGATACTTAAAAATTTTTTGATATGGTGGAACAAGTATTACCTTTCCACCTAGTTTTTCTATTTCATTATATGGTATATTGCTAGAATCATCATCGCAAATAAAATCAAATTGAATTTTCTTTCTGTCTATATTTCTATAATAGTTCATTACAACAGATTCTACTCCTCCACCCAACCATTTTCCAATTATATGTACAATTCTAATTGGCTGTTCATCCATTTTTACTTACTTTGCTCCTTCTTTTTTCAACACTGACACTATTGTTTTAAAAAATATTTTCACATCCAATTTAAATGACATGTTATCTACATAATATAATTCCATCATCATTCTTTGATCATATGTCGTACTACTTCTGCCATTTGCTGCCCAATAACCCGTTAATCCTGGCATAACACTTAAAAATTTTTCTTTGTTATCACCATACTTTTCTAACTCTTCTTTAACAATTGGTCTTGGACCTATTATTGATAATTCACCTTTTAATATATTAATTAATTGTGGTAATTCATCTAAACTTGTTTTTCTGATAAATTTTCCTATTTTGGTTATCCTTGGGTCATTCTCTAATTTGAAATTTTCTTTAAATTCTTTCATTTGTTCTGGTGTGAATTTTTTTATTAATTCTTCTGCATTTGTGACCATACTTCTAAATTTATATATGTATATTTCTTTTCCATTTTTTCCGATTCTTTTATGTTTAAAAAATACTGGACCATCTGATTCATTTTTTATAAGTATTGCTATTATTAAAAATACTGGTGATAAAACAATTAGACCTATTAATGATAATAAAAAATCCATTATTCTTTTTATATATTTGTAAATATTTATTTCTTTCTGTGATTCTCTAGTAGCTTTTCTAGGTAAAATCACAACATCATTTGCATAATCTAATGTTTCATTTCTAACATCCATCTTTCATTTTCCCCCCTATAAATTACAATTTTCCCATTTTTCGACATGTATATTATACCACATACGCAAGATTATGTCAATATTTTTCACATGACATTTTCTGTCATTTTTGTCATCATTTGGTAATACGCTTGTAATATAACTTTTTCACAAATAATACCAATAATATACCCAACAGCACTCCCAGTGTATCTATATATACATCTGTTACTTTTGGAGTTCTTCCTGGAGAAAAACTTTGATGAAATTCATCTGATCCAGCATATAGTATTCCTATTACAATTGTCATAATTACTCTCCAATTATTTTTTAAGTGATATGTACTAAAAAGCCCCATCAATAACAATCCAACTACTGTATATATTGAAAAATGTGCCATCTTTCTTATTATTTTTTCTGTTCTATGTGATATTTCATTTTGTCGTTTTTCCGGTAAATTATTATATCTATTTGATTTTTCTAATATTGTTTTCGTAATTCTTTGGCTTATTCCTCCTGACACTTCTCCATCCTGACTAGAAAATCCAAATATAACAAAAAATGTACATAATAGTAATAGTATCAATATAATTCTCAAAATATTCATTTTTTTTATTTTCATATTTTCTCTTTCTTCTTTCCGCTCTGTAATCCGCAAAACATGACTAGAGTATTGACTCTAATCATATTGTTTTTTCTTTTTTATTTTTTGGTCTTTAACTTATTTAATTTGTATATCCTGTTTTTTCTATAATTTGATTACTAACTTGTTTTACGCTATCTGATGGTATATAGTCTGTTTCCCCAAAAGCTTCTTCATGTAATTGTTTCACATTACTTTCTAAGGTTACTGGTACACCATACCATCTATCTAAGGTAATACCTTTTGTCTCATAAGGCCATCCAATACTATCTGTTACTTTAAAACTTGTTACACTTGGTAATAGTCCAAATATATCTCCTGCTGTGATATTGGTATACACTTCTGGTAAAATTTTATCTATAATTTGATTCATTTCGCTAATATTTTTGGTTTTGAATTTTTCTATCATAGCTTCTACAACAGTTCTCATTCTTTCTGTTCTTTTATAGTCTCCCCCTTCTGTATAACGAATTCTAGAATAAGCAACTGCTTGTACACCATCTAATGTTTGGGTTCCGGCTGAGGTTACTTTTTCAGTTGATAAACCAGTTACTCTTGATGTTTCATTTATATAACTATTTATATATTGTATTTCCTCTGGTTGAACATCAATTGTAACACCACCTAATGCATTGACTGCTTCTGCTACTACATCAAAATTTACAGTTACAAATTCTGTGATATTTAAATCAAAATTTTCATTTAATGTTTTTAAAGCAAGTGGTGCTTCCCCATAAGAATAAGCATGTGTTATTTTATCTAATCCATGACCTTCTATATTTACATAGGTATCTCTATATACAGATATCAATTTAACTTCTTTTGTAGTATTATTTATACTTGCAATAATAATACAATCGCTTCTATTTCCTTTACCTAAATCACTATCTCTACTATCAATCCCAAATAAAGCAATATTTCTATATCCTGATAAATTTTCTTCTACTTGCGAAGATACCCCTAAATCCGCTTCATCAATATCTACTTGTTGCATTTTACTTAATTTGCTGTTGATAAATATAAGAACACTCCCAACGATTAAGACTAGAAGTATTACAAGTATTAATACTGTAATCCCGAATATTTTTAATCCTTTTTTTCCTGATTTTTCTTTATTTTTTCTCATTTTTACCTCCTATTTTTTCTACGGTTTTTATATATTTTCTATGTTTTTTATTTTTATTTCTTTTAATTTACAAGCTTCTTCTACATTATACTATTATATATTTTTTTTTACAAGTTTTTTATAAATTTTTTATACACTTACTATTTTGATTTTATACGTATTGTTTTTTGCATAAAAAAAGAGAAGAACATTTTTTATTCCTTATAAGAAGGATATTCTTAAATGCTCCTCTTTTCTTTATCTATGTAATTTACTATTTTATTTTAATTTTTTTTAGAATTATATTTATATTCCAGTTCTGCTAATTTATAGTCTATTCTTTTATGTTCAAATTCATTTTTTGTTATATATTCATCTAATTTTTCTGTTAGTTCTTTTCTAGTTATTGTTTGTTCATTTAAAATTTGTGCTAAATTTACATTTGTTATTGCATCAAGTTTGTTTTCTACATTTACAAACCTGTTGTCATATTTTTCTTCTAAATTTGTAAACTCTTTATCAAATTTATTTTCCATTTCGATAAATCTTTTGTCCATCTTCTCTTCTAAAATT
>ERZ1643251.222-NODE-222-length-97019-cov-11.778114_pt1 | contig 97019 bp, 79 predicted proteins | sample MGYA00579261_ERZ1643251 | MGnify/ENA primary metagenome ERZ1643251 (study PRJEB29033, sample SAMEA4952267) | chicken gut metagenome | biome: Broiler Chicken; feature: Gastrointestinal Tract; material: Caecum | place: Ireland | collected 2018 | study: Broiler... | reverse complement strand
ATCCGAGACTGGACGAAGCACCCGAACTGTTCGACTATAATACGGACTATTACGCAAGGTAATCTCCGGATACGAGTCGAACTATCCTCTTTTTCCTGAAACATATTTTTCGAATGGATAAACTGAACATATTGCTCACTGGAGCCAACGGATATATTGGAAGGCACATCGTATCCCGACTGGTCGAACTGGGGCATGCCGTCACAGCCTGCGATCTGACTTTCACGGACAAACATCCCGAGGTAAAGCATGTAGAATACAATATTCTGCAAAAGCACCCTGACGATCTATTCTCGAAACTGGGAGCCCCCGACGTATGTCTCCACATGGCATGGCGGGACGGTTTCGTTCATAACTCCGATAGGCATATGCAGGATCTGTCGGCACATTTCGATTTTTTGAAGACACTGATCGACGGAGGTCTGAAACGGTTAGCCGTCATGGGAACCATGCACGAAATAGGTTATTGGGAAGGAGCGATCGACGAGCATACGCCCTGCAATCCCGTCTCGTTGTACGGAATAGCCAAAGATGCGTTGCGCCGGAGCATGATGTGGTATTGCGGAGCTCACGATTGTCAGTTGCAATGGCTGAGAGCCTATTACATACTCGGCGATGATGCGAAAAATCATTCGGTGTTCAGTAAAATCTTGCAAGCGGCCGAAGCAGGTGATCAGACCTTCCCGTTCACGACCGGCAAAAGTCAATACGATTTTATCGATGTCGACGAACTGGCCGATCAGATAGCCTGCGCCGTCTCGCAAAACGAGGTACTCGGTATTATCAATTGCTGCACCGGCCGTCCCGTATCGTTGGCCGAGAAGGCCGAACGGTTTATCGCCGAGCGAGGACTGAATATCAGACTGGCATACGGAGCTTATCCCGATCGACCGTACGATTCACCTGTCGTATACGGCGATCCGTCGAAAATCCAGAAAATTATGGGAATAATAAACCGTTAACCGAAACCGATCGCTATGAAAAACATACTGATCACGGGCGGTGCCGGCTTCATCGGGAGCCATGTGGTGCGCCTGTTCGTAAACAAGTACCCCGGATACCGCATCGTCAACCTCGACAAGCTGACCTATGCCGGCAATCTGGCCAACCTCGCGGACGTCGAGAACGCCCCGAACTACGCTTTCGTAAAGGCCGATATCTGCGACTACGAGAGGATGCGGGAGCTATTCCGGGAGTATGCCGTCGACGGGGTGATACACCTCGCGGCCGAGAGCCATGTCGACCGATCGATCCGGGACCCGTTCACCTTCGCCCGGACGAACGTCATGGGAACGCTGTCGCTGCTTCAGGCGGCCAAGGAGCAATGGAACGGAGACTACGAGGGGAAACGGTTCTACCACATATCCACCGACGAGGTCTACGGAGCGCTGCCGATGACGCGGCCCCAAGGCGATCCGAACGGAAACGAGTGCGGAGGGGGACCCTACGGAGATCGCTTCTTCACCGAGCGGACCAAGTACGATCCGCACAGCCCCTACTCGGCCGGCAAGGCTTCGTCGGATCACTTCGTCAGGGCCTATCACGACACATACGGCCTGCCGACCGTCATCTCGAACTGCTCGAACAACTACGGACCCTATCAGTTCCCCGAAAAGCTGATCCCGCTGTTCATAAACAACATCCGGAACGACAGGCCGCTGCCCGTCTACGGCAAGGGGCAGAACGTCCGCGACTGGCTATACGTGGAAGACCATGCGCGGGCCATAGACCTGATTTTCCACGAGGGGAAAATCGCCGAAACGTACAACATCGGAGGATTCAACGAGTGGAAGAACATAGACCTGATAAAAGTGATCGTCAAGACCGTAGATCGACTGCTGGGCAGGCCGGAAGGCGCGAGCGAAAAACTGATTACCTATGTCGCTGACCGAGCCGGGCACGACCTGCGCTATGCGATCGACTCCACGAAGCTCAAAGAGGAATTGGGCTGGGAACCGACCCTCCAGTTCGAAGAAGGCATCGAAAAAACAGTCCGATGGTATCTCCATAACCAAAAGTGGATCGATAACGTGACCTCGGGGGAGTATGCAAAATACTACGAGGAAATGTATCAAAACAGGTAACCGGGAAAGGGGAATGCTGAAAGCCGAGAACAACCGCCGAATAGCAAAAAATACAGGCATACTATATCTCCGGACGATACTCATTCTCGTCATCACGTTGTATACGTCCCGTATCGTGCTAAATACGCTCGGCATCGAAAATTACGGAATATACGATATCATAGGCGGATTCGTCGCATTTTTTTCGGTCGTCAGCGCCACGATGGTTGCCTCAACGCAGCGGTTCTTGACTTTCGAACTCGGAAAAAAGGAGGGTCATTCTCAGGAAGTATTCGGAGCCGCAATGACGATTCATATCGTCTTAGCGCTGATTCTGTTGTTGCTGTTCGAGACCGTCGGTCTGTGGTTTCTGAACGCCAAGTTGAATATCGCCGCGGAAAGAATGCATGCGGCCAACTGGGTCTACCAATGTTCGGTTCTGACTTTTCTGATCAATATCCTGAGTATTCCCTACAACGCGACAATCATCGCCCACGAGAAAATGGACGTCTTCGCCTACATCAATATTCTGGAGGTGACGTTGAAACTGCTTATCGTTTATTTTTTGCTTATCTCGCCGGTCGACCGGCTAATCCTTTATGCGGTGCTCGTACTCTGCGTAGCCGTATTCGTCCGCTTTATTTACGGTGCTTACTGCTTGAGACATTTTCCGGAAACCCGATACATGCTGATTCGAGAAAAATCCTACTATAAAAAGATTTCCCAATTTGCCGGGCTGAACTTTTTGGGAGCCAGTTCGTATATCTTGGCAGGACAAGGTATCAATCTCCTGCTTAATCTGTTTTTCGGCGTGACGGTCAATGCAGCACGGGGAATCGCCTTGCAGGTCGAAGGAGCCATCATGAAGTTCGTCAACGACTTTACGACAGCCCTGAACCCGCAGATTACGAAATCTTATGCCTGCGAAGACAAGGATTACATGATGGAATTAGTCTGCCGGGGATCGAAATATTCATTCCTGCTCTTCCTGTTTCTAGCGCTTCCCGTGATGGTCGAAACTCCGCTGGTACTGTCCATTTGGTTGAAAGAAGTACCGGAGTATACGGTGATTTTCGTCCGATTCTCGTTAAGTATCGCGATGCTCAATACGCTCTCCGCCCCTTTGACGACTTGTGTTTTGGCCACGGGCAACATCAAGGCGATGTCGCTCTGGATCGGGACGGTGCGATTGTGCGTGCTGCCGTTGGCCTACTTGTTTCTGCGATGGGGCTATCCCCCGTTTATCGTATATGCGGTCGTTCTACTGACGGATATGTTGCTGTTGTTCGTTCGTATCGGCATCGTGACGAAAGTGGTCCGGTACAGCGCCGGTTTTTTTATGAAAACCGTCATATTGAGGCTCATTCCGGTATTACTTCTTTCGGGGCTGTCGGCCGTTCTGCTGTCCCGTTTCATTGCGGCCGATAGTTTCGTCGGGCTGGTAGCTTTTACTGTAACTTGCTTATGCGTGACCGCAGGAGTGGTCGCATATGCCGGATTGAACGATACAGAAAGAACGTACGTCGTCACGATGGTCTGTTCGAAATGGGGTAAACCGAAACGCTGAACACCTTAACACCCTAAAAAACAATGATAAAAGAGGCTATTGTACGGGCCCTGCGATGGATGGTGAAAGGAACCCCGAACGTTCGAATTACGGCGAACATCGTCGAAACAGCTCCGCAGAACAGGCTCGCAGGCAAAAAAGTGATCGTTACCGGAGGCGGACGAGGCTTAGGTTTTTACATCGCACGGAAGTGTCGGCAAGAAGGAGCGTCCGTCTTGATCGCCGGACGGGACGAGCGAGTGCTGCAAGAAGCGTCGCAACGGCTCTGCGACTGTCCTTATCTCGTATTCGATGTCCGGCGAACGGCAGGTATCGCCGCTTTCCTGTCCGAAGCCGACAGACTGCTGGGAGGCCGAGTTGATTGTTTGGTAAACAATGCGGGTATATCTCTGCATGAAAAATCGTTCGCCGATGTGACTGAGGAGGGATTCGATCGCCAATTCGACACAAACCTCAAAGGCCCCTATTTCCTGACTCAGACTTTCATCGACTACATGAACAGAGAGAAAATCGGACAAGGCAACATCCTATTTATTACTTCGGAAAGAGGTCTCTATTGCGACGACATTCCCTACGGGTTGACCAAGGCGGCGATCAACAGTCTCACGACCGGCCTCGCCCGTCGACTGATCGCTCAGGGGATTCGGGTCAATGCGATTGCACCCGGCGTAACGGCTTCCGACATGACGGGGGTCGATAAGAACGGCAACCTCTATTGGCCCTCTTCCTGTGCCGGACGGGTTTTCCTTCCCGAAGAGGTGGCCGAAGTCGCGGCTTTCCTCCTGTCGGACGTTTCCATGTGCATTTCAGGTGAAATCGTGCCTTGTAACCAAGGGAACCACTACCGATGCGACTGGTAATCAATCGTTCGAAAAAATATAATATAAAATATCATGAATAAGTCGTATACGAACGAGCGGAATGTCCAGATCGTGATCGCGCTCCTCAAGGCGCACGGAATCCGCAAAGTAATCGTGTCTCCCGGCACGACCAATGTCGCTCTGGTAGGAAGCATACAATACGATCCGTGGTTCGAGATTTTTTCGGCGGTGGATGAACGTTCCGCAGCCTATATGGCCTGCGGATTAGCGGCCGAAGCGGGCGAACCCGTCGTACTCAGTTGTACCGGGGCCACGGCTTCGCGCAATTACATGCCGGGGTTGACAGAAGCGTATTATCGGAAATTGCCGGTACTGGCCATCACCTCGATACACGATTTTTCGAACGTGGGACATCTCATGCCGCAGGTCATCGATCGGACGGTCTCCCCGCGCGATGTCGTCGGACTGAAAATCGAATTGCCGTCCGTCAGAGACGACAAGGAAGCGTGGAATTGCGAGATCAAAGTGAACAAGGCTCTGCTCGAACTCAAACGCAAGGGCGGCGGTCCCGTGCATATCAATTTGGCGACGGGAGCCAGTTGCAGCTTCTGCGTCAAGAACCTTCCTGCGGTACGGATGATCGAGAGGATCGGATACGGAGACATTCACCCGGAAATGCCCGCCGGTCGAATCGCCGTCTTTGCAGGAAGCCATGCTCGATGGAGTCCCGAACTGACCGAAGCGGTGGATCGTTTTTGCGCATCGCGCGATGCCGTGGTATTTTGCGACCATACGAGCGGCTATCACGGGAAATACAAAGCGTTGTACGCGCTCGTCGCCGGACAGGAACAGTACGATCCGGGATTGGGACAAGTCGACTTGCTCATCCATATCGGGGAGGTGTCGGGCGATTACTTCACGGCGGGCCGGATGAAAGGTTGCCAAGTGTGGCGAGTGAGCGAAGACGGTGAGATTCGCGACACTTTCCGTCGGTTGCGTTACGTGTTCGAAATGTCGGAACGGTCGTTTTTCAAACATTACACCGTCGGCGAAGGTACGTCCGACCGCTTTCTGCGGCAATGCCGGACCGAGTACGACAATTTGTACGCAACGATTCCCGATCTGCCTTTTTCCAATGTATGGATCGCCTCGCGGATGGCCCCTCGCATACCGGAACATGCTGTCGTGCATTTCGGAATCCTCAATACGCTACGTTCGTGGAACATGTTCCGGATGCCGGAATCGGTCGTCTCGAACTCTAATGTCGGCGGTTTCGGGATAGACGGCGGGGTATCGACTCTGGTAGGGGCTTCTTTGGCCGACCCCGACAGACTCTGTTTCTGTTTCATCGGAGACCTCGCGTTTTTCTACGACATGAACGCGATCGGCAACCGGCATGTCGGAAACAACATCCGCATTATGTTGATCAATAATGGGAAAGGCACCGAGTTCAGAAATTATTTCCATCCCGGACAGATGTTGCTCGGCGACGATGCCGACCGGTACGTCGCCGCAGCCGGCCATTACGGCAACCGGTCCCGCGTCTTAGTCAGACATTATGCGGAAGATTTGGGATTTACCTATCTGTGCGCATCGGACAAAAAAGAATTCGAACGAGTATATGAACAGTTCCTGACCCCGGAAAAGACACCTAAACCCCTGTTGTTCGAAGTCTGGACGAACAGCGATGAAGAGAGCGAGGCGCTACGGATTTTGCGGAACATAAAATCGGACCCGACGGGAAAAACGAAGCATTTAGTGAAACAATACCTTGGTCCTAGAGGGATCAACTTCGTGAAAAACATTCTGAAAAAATAACGATATAATACCGATGAAAATAGGCATCCTGACTTTCCATTGCGCCCATAATTATGGAGCAGTATTACAGGCATACGGACTACAGGAATATCTTAGGTCGCAAGGACACGAAACGTACATAATCGATTATCGTCCCGGTTATCTGACTCGAAACTACAAAGCGTTCAATATTCGCTTCTGGATGGCCTCTACCCCGCGGGAGATAGTATATAAATTGCGCTACGAGCCTTTTTTATGGAAACACAGAATATTGCGGGGCAAAGCATTCGACCGATTCATACGGAACCGCTTCGACCTGCATCCCTATGTCCGGCATACGAATTTTTCCGATTTCGATGCGATTTTTTTAGGGAGCGATCAAATCTGGAACAAAACGATTACCGGGCAGCGTTACGACGAGGTATTCTTTGGAGGAAACGCAACATGCAGGGTTATCGCCTATGCGGCCAGCATGGGACGCGGAACGCTTTCCGACAAAGACCGCGAACGCCTCCGGCAATATTTGGCCCCTATGACCGCAATCGGCGTAAGGGAGGAATCGCTAAAGGAGTTGTTGCAGCCGCTGAGCGCCAAACCGGTTTACACAACGATCGACCCCACGCTTCTGGCAGGCACCGAAATGTTCGAAAAGATCGCCTCGCCCCCGGCCTCAGATCGGAAATACGTCCTCGTATACGACTTGAGCCCTTACAAACGCGAGGTGCTTGAGATCGCCCGGAATGTCGCCGAAAAGATCGGGGCTCGAATCGTGGAACTCGACGCCTATCCGCTGACCGGATTCTCCATGCGATACAAAGACCAGACGGCATCGCCGGAACAATACCTCGGCTATTTCCGACATGCAGCCTTCGTGGTCACGACCTCTTTTCATGGCACTGCATTCTCGTTGCTGTTCAACCGACCTTTCTACACGATCAAGCAGGACAATCCGGCAGACCTCCGAGCGCTCTCCTTATTGGAAAAAGTAGGATTGACCGACCGGTTTATTCCACTCGGAACGGTACCCGGATGCAATCCCGTCCGGTACGAAAAAGTAGAGCAGCATCTTGCATCAGAAGTAGAAAAATCACGAGCATTCATCGACGACGCTCTTTCGTCGCCGATTCGTTAAAACTCATTTTTCATGCCTACCCGACGAATAGCATTTCTACTGCCCCGATCCGGCGTCACTCCAATCGGTGGGTACAAGGTCGTCTATGAATACGCCAACCGACTGGCGGCCGACGGATACGAAGTCGAACTGGTCTATCCCGCCTACGTAGCTCGATTCCAACAAAGCCTGCTGGTGACCTGCCTGAAGTGGAGCAAATCGTTGATCACGTTTCTTTACCGAAGGTGGAAGGGGTATTCGGGTCGGCAATGGTTTCCACTACATGAACGGATTAAGGAACATTGGGTATGGTCCCTCGTCGAAAAGCGCGTTCCTTTAGCTGATGTTTACATCGCTACGGCAGTCCAAACCTCGCGTTATCTGGAACGATATGTAGGCATTTTGCCGGAACGAAAATATTATTTCATACAGGGATTCGAGAATTGGGGCAGCAACACATCTGAGCATGTCATGGAATCCTACCGCTATCCTATGCGAAAGATCGCCATCGCCCGTTGGCTCGTCGAACGAGTCGAGTCGTGTGGCGAAAGTTGCGCATTGATATACAATGGATTCGACTTCGATTATTTTAAAAGGGAAATCCCTTGCTCGGACCGAGACAAATTCCGTATCGCCATGATGTATCACGCTTTGGAAACGAAAGGATGTGCTGACGGCTTCAAAGCATTGGAGATCGTCAAAGCACGCTATCCTCAAATAGAGGTTTCCATATTCGGAGCGACACCCCGCCCCCGACATTTACCCAAATGGTATCATTATGTACAGCGCCCCGACCGGCAGACGCACAATCGCATTTATAACGAAGCGGCTATTTTTATCGGAACGAGTTGGTCGGAAGGCTGGGGGCTGACCGTAGGAGAAGCCATGATGTGCGGCGCAGCAGTTGCTTGTACGGACAATCCGGGTTATTCGGAGATGGCACGGAATAGCGAAACGGCCCTGGTATCGCCGATCAAAAATTCACAAGCGTTGGCCGAGAACATCATCCGTTTGCTCGAGGACGACGAATTGCGCTGTCGTATCGCAGAGGCTGGTTATCGAAATATACAACAATTCACATGGGAGGCATCTTATCCGAAATTTCGTTCGTTGATCGAAAACGGCTGTCGGCAAATATAGTCGCTCCCCTCATTACAAACGTATGCATACTTTAGGTATCGTTACGTTGCTATTCGTTGGCTGCGCCATTATCGCATTGGGCGAATCGAGCATAAAGCGAAAACAACTGTATTTTATATACGGGCTGACCGGATTTCTGATGGTATTGGCCGCCGGATTGAGAGACGGAAATACCGTCAGCGATTATAAGACTTACCTCAACATGTTCCAATACCCAGAGGAGGCGTCTACGGTAGAACCCACATTTACCCTCATCGGCTCTCTGGTCAAAGCAGTTTGTCCGTGGCCCGTCCTATTATTCGTGATTTACGCGAGCATCGGCGTTACATGCAAGATTTTAGCTATCAAGAGACTGACTTCATTATTATTTCTGTCGTTAGTCATTTACATATCGAACGTGTACCTGCTACACGACATGACGCAAATCAGAGCCGGAGTTGCGTCCGGCATTTTTTTGCTGGCCATTCGACCTCTGGCCGAACACAAAATATTCCGTTATACGGCTTTGATTCTGCTGGCCTCGCTTTTCCATTATTCTTCACTGTTGCTATTACCGCTAGTCGTGTTGAAAAACCAACCGATTGCAAGCAAAAGCAAATACCTCTGGTGGAGTATCGTACCGCTGGGATTCATAGTCCACGGTACGATGTTCGATATTTCCGTCATTCCCATCGAAAGCATTCGACTCAAACTGGAAATGTATCAACATCTTCAGGAACAAAGCGTACAAGGGTTTACGGACGCCAATTTATTCAACCCGTACTTTTTGTTCCGATGTGCGCTGTATTACGGCATGCTGTGGAAACGTGACACGATCGGAACGTACAATCCCTATTTCCCGCTATTGATTAAGATAGAAGGAATCGCCCTCTTTCTGTTTCCCGCGCTTTCATTCATCTCGTTACTCGGGTATCGGGGATCCGAATTACTGGGCGTCGTCGAGATTATCCTGTATCCACTGTTCATGTACGCATTCCGGCCTCGAATAGCTGCCAAGATGGCGGTGATCGGAATCGGTACTCTGCTACTGGCGGTCAACATCATTCATAAACATTTGATTTTTACATGAAACCGTCTATTTCTGTATGCATGGCAACCTACAATGGGTCTGATTATATCCGGGAACAACTAGACTCAATCTTACCTCAATTGAACAACGACGACGAAATAGTCATATCGGACGACCATTCATCGGACGATACAATCGAACGGATCAAAGCTTTGGGAGACCCACGCATCAAAATTTTCTACAACACTGGAGAACAGGGATTCACGTCTAATTTCGAAAATGCCTTGAAACATGCCACTAAACCGATCATATTCCTGTCGGATCAAGACGATATATGGATGCCCTCCAAAGTCACCTATTGCATGGAGCGTCTGGCCGGAGGGTGCGATCTGGTAGTCCACGATGCCGTCGTCGTCGACGAGAACAAAAACGTTTTACACGACTCTTTCTACCGTGTGAGGCATGTTCATAGAACGCTCATAGGCAATCTTGTCAAATTCGGATATTTGGGATGCTGCATGGCTTTCCGACGCGAGATTCTGGAAGTAGCTCTACCGTTTCCGACGAATCGCAAATGTTGTCTCCACGATAATTGGCTCTATTTGGTAGGAAGCGCTTTTTTCAAAAGCACAATTGTGAACGAGAAATTAATTCTCTATCGTCGACACACCCATAACACCTCGACCGGCGGCATAGGTTCTTCCACCACGACAGCGGGCTTTAAACTGAAGTATCGTTTTTACCTGATATGCCGATTGATCGGTCGAATGCGACTTGATCGTCATCGAAAATAAATATTCCTATGAAAAATATTCTGATCACGGGCGGCGCGGGCTTTATCGGCTCGCACGTCGCGCTCAAGCTCGCCGACAAAGGATACGAAGTCACCGTGCTCGATAATCTGTCGCCGCAGATTCACGGCGAGGACCCCCAAAACACCTCCCCGCTGTACCGCAGCATCCGCGACCGCGTGCGCTTCCTGCGCGGCAGCGTAACCGACCGGAACGACTGGCTGCGGGCCCTTGACGGACAGCATGCCGTGATCCATCTGGCCGCCGAAACCGGAACCGGGCAGTCGATGTACGAGATCGAGAAATACACTGCCGTCAACATCGGCGGCACCTCGCTGATGCTCGACCTGCTCACGAACACGAAGCATTCGGTCGAGAAGGTGATCGTCGCAGCATCGCGCGCGATTTACGGCGAGGGACGCTATCTGAGCGAGGAGATGGGATACGTCTATCCGCTCTCGCGCGCCGACGAGGACATGAGACGGGGCGACTTCGAGTGCAAGTACCCCGGCTGCACGAAGCCGCTACGGCTGGTCGGGACGACCGAAGACTCGGCGATTCACCCTACGTCCGTCTACGGCATCACCAAGCAGGTGCAGGAACAGCTCGTGATGACCGTCTGTCCCGCGATCGGCATCGCCCCGGTCGCCTTCCGCTATCAGAACGTCTACGGACCCGGCCAGTCGCTCAGCAATCCCTATACGGGCATCCTGTCCATCTTTTCGACCCGGATTAAAAACGGAAACGGAATCAATATCTTCGAGGACGGCCGCGAGACGCGCGACTTCGTCTATATCGACGACGTGGCCGACGCGACGATCCTCGGTCTGGAAAAGGCCTCGGCTGACGGCGAGGCATTCAATGTCGGCACGGGCGTGGCGACTGACGTCATGACGGTCGCGCGCACGCTGATCGACAAGTACGGCACCGAGGTCCCTCTCACGGTCAGCGGGAACTATCGGCTGGGCGACATCCGGCACAATTTCGCCGACATCTCGAAAGCCCGGCGGCTGCTCGGATTCTCTCCCCGCTGGTCGTTCGACGCCGGCATCGAGCGGTTCGCCCGGTGGGTAGACGGCCAGCAGGTGCAGGCAGACCGGTACGAAGACTCGATCGAGGAAATGAAGCGGAAAGGATTGTATAAATAGTCCGTCCCCGACACCCCCGACGGATCCGGACTTACCCGTGCATCCGAACAGGCGGCGGACACCCGCAAGATTCCGCGCCGCCCCGCGCTGGCGGCGAGCTTCGCTCCCGGACAGCTCTCCGGCGCGTCGAAGTCCGTTCGCCTTTCAGGTCATAATCCCGTTGAACGACGAGCCGGGGTCGCGGTACGGACGCCCCGATCGATACGAAGCGTCCTTCCGGCTCCCATCCCGCTGCGTACCATAAACGACCCGGCAACGACACCCCTCATAGACGCCTACGGAGCAGCTTTCGACTCATCCTTATTAAAGCAACTTTTTTCCCCCGGAGAAACGGACCGGCTTTCGGAGCCCGCAGTCCGGTTCCGAAAGCCGGAACGCACCCGCGCGCAAACCGTCTGTTGCGACACTTTTGTTATAACCGATCATGTTTTTAGAAAACAGAAGCATTCTGTTCTTCTCCGCGCAAGCGTTCGGCTATCAGAACGAAATCCGCGCGGAGATGGAGCGCATGGGAGCCCGCGTGGACTATTTCGACGAGCGCCCGGCCAACTCGTTCGCGGTCAAGGCCGCGATCCGGATCAACCGGAATCTGCTGGCCCGCTACATCGACCGTTACCATGTCCGGATCATCGAGCGCACCAAGAACCGGAAGTACGATTATGTCTTTTTCATCAAGGGCGAGTCCATTTCCGTTGAGAATCTCAATAAAATCAAGGAACTGCATCCCGAGGCGAAGCTGATCATTTACCATTGGGACTCGATTGCCAACAACCGCAACGCGCTGCGCATCCTGCCCGTGTTCGACCGGGCCTTTTCGTTCGACAAGCCCGACTGCGAGAAGCTCGGCATCCGCTTCCTGCCGCTGTTCTACCTGAGAGACTACGAGGAAATCGGCAGGCAGGAGCCCGACTACCGCTACGATCTGATGTTCGTCGGCACCGTTCACAGCGACCGGTACGGGCTGCTGCACCGCGTGACCGGACAGATCGAGCGGGCCGGCGGACGCTGCTTCGCCTACATGTTTTTCCAGAGCCGGATTCTGTACTGGAAAATGAAGCTGCAGAACAAGAGTCTGCGCGGCACGTCGGTCAGGGATTTCCGCTTCGCCCCGCTGCCGAAAGCCGGCTTGCTCGATCTCTACCGCAAATCGCGGGCAGTCATCGACATTCAGCATCCCCGGCAAACGGGCCTCACGATGCGATGCATCGAAACGATGGGAGCCAAAAGAAAACTCATAACCACGAACGGACATATCGCCGAATACGACTTTTACGACCCGAACAATATTCTGATCGTGGATCGGCAGAATCCCGTCGTGCCGCCCAGTTTCACGACCTCTCCCTACAGGGACATACCTGTCGAGACGTACGACCGCTATCGGATCGACCGCTGGCTCGAAACGATCCTCGAAGCGTAGCTCCGGTCGGATCCGGCATTTCGACGAAAGACGAATTCTCCGCACGAGAGGGGCTGTCTGCAAACGCAGACAGTCCCTCTCGTCTTTTCGGACACAATCTTCCATAGGGCAAACAAGGCCTACGACAAGTTCCGCCATATCGCAACCTCACGGAATACCTTCCTCCGTTCTGAGAACGGTCGCTTTTACCGAACGCGGCGGGTTCCCGATCGAATCCCGGCCGCACTTTTCATTCCATGCCGTCATGCCTGCGACCGGTTTCAAATCGAAGCGGCACCGAAGCCACAGAAAGCGGAATACATGGGCAAATACCGCCGATTCGGTTCTTCGCATAGTGCAGCACGGTCTTGCAAAGACAACCCCCCGGCCCTGCCGCGCTTTTTCATGGCAACATGCCTTTGCTCGATCGGAATTCGGCGGTTCCGCTCCTGCGGCCCGCATGAGCCATTCGCTCCCAAAAAAGTGGCTCCCCCAATGTTTGGGAGAGCCACCGAACCGGCCTTCATAAGGCCTTTTTTATCTCTGCGGTATTACATCTGCACGTACACGCCGCCGTCGAACGTATAGGCGATACCGGCATCAGCGCCGATATGACCCTCGCCGTCGGTTACGAAGAACGGCTTGTCGGCACCGGTAGCAGCACCTTCCAGAATCACGTCGCCCGGCTCGAACGAACCGTTCGCAGTATCCGACACCTTCGAGAGAACTTCGTCGTCAGCGGATACGTAGATGAATTGGAACTGGCTGTTCACATCGTTGTAAACGACCGTACCGTTGTTCGCGCCGTCGGGCAACTGGAGAACCTGACCGGCATCGGCCAAAGCATCAACCCAGCCGTCGGTTGCCGACGCGGTCGCCAGATGGAGCGCTCCGTCCTTCGCATAGTAGAAGTTGAGCGTACCGTCCTTAACCACCATCGAAGAAACCGAACCGGTCAGCGAAAGCTCTTCCTTCACGATCGTCCAGTCCTTACCGTCGGTCGTCGAAGCCACCCAAATCTTGCCGTTCGCATCGGACAGCGCCATATAAGTCTTCGTTCCAACTTTCACTGATGCAATATTATTGGCATGTCCTAACTTGCTGGCATTTATAACATCCCCAGTTTCTTTTGGATCGTCCTTAATCATAGCTCGGTTCAGATAATATTCATCTTTCATATTCCATCTTACACCGTCGCTCGAACTGATATTCTTTACGGTAGAACGTCCTAACTCTATTTTAGCCTGAGTGTCATCCTTAAATACGATGTAGGAAAGAGAAATAATTTTCGTTGCAGGTTGTCCGTCAATAAAACATTCTATACCGTCTAACGCACTTTCCAAAGCCGGATGCGCTTTATAATCAGCCACATCAACATACGCCCCTGCTTCATTAGGTTCGATTACTAACAAATAATCTCCCGAAGGATCCCATCTCTGACCGTTTCCACCGATGTATCCCCATCCACCGGAAACACTCGGAACGTCTTCAAGAACCGGCCCGTTAGCAACAGTCGTGGCATAGTTCGTATCCCAATAATAAAGTTTCACCTTATCCTTGTCTCCGCCATAACACATCGTTCGCATTGACGTCTCCGCATTGAATCGTAACGCAATCGAATTGCTACCGGCATCATCAAAAACATATTTCTCGTTTCCGTAAAAGATATTCTCTACCCCACTTATATAGCATGGAATAGCGTAATACCACCCTGAACTCCAATAATGCTCCGCAACCAGGTCCGCTTGAGTGGCCGGATCCTGACGCAGCGTATACGAGACATACTCGCCGTTCACGTTCATCATCACGGCATCGAGCGCGTTATTGCCCTCGTAGACTACCGAGCCCGTAACCGGAGCGCCCTCCTGGGTCACCGTCACATTCACGCTGGAAGCTTTGCCGTCGGCATCGTAAATGGTAATCGTACCCGTACGGGCGGCGGGACCCGTATTCTTCTTGATCGTGAACGAGAGACCGGCTTCGGTCGCAGCCATCGTAGCCGGCAGCGGAATGATCCACTTCTGATCCTTCTCGGCCACCTCGGCGGCATAGTTAGTCACATTGGTCAGGAACTTCACCTGAACGACCGACTCTTCATAGCCTACAGGATAATTCTTTTTTTCCACGGAGAAACCGTCCACGTCCTGCCTAACGACCAGACGCACCGGCGCTTCCGTATCCTCGCCTACCTGAGACAGTACCAGCGTAGCCTTACGCTCTACCAAAGAGGCAAGCGTCGTAACGGTCACCGAAGCCGTGCCGCTCGCCGTGCCCGAGGTCGGGTCCGTCGACAGCCAGTCCTTGTCGGGATCGGTCGCATCGTACTCGACGTCGAGCTTCCAATCCTTCGCCGACTGCAAGGAAATCGTGCTGTTACCGCCGGCCGTAGACATCACCAGCGTATCCTCAACATGAAATTTGAGCGAGGTATCCACGGGAGGCAGGGGTGGATAGTCGTCGTCCTTGCACTGCCATATCAACAAAGTCGGAAGCAGTAACAAACAATAGTAAAAAAGCTTTTTCATACGTTTTAATTTGTTAAGTAACTTTTGGTTAGTAAATCCAGATCTCTCTCGTTTCTGCTGTTTATCCGATTCCATTCATGTTCTCCGTACCGCAACGCCCCGGAACAAAAGCGCGCGAACGACACGAAAAATGCCGGTCCGGACTCTTTTCCGGGATATTTTAGGGTAAAAATATAAAACTTTTCTAACATAAATCCACTCCTGCATGCAAAAATAGAAAAAATTTTAACCTTCCGCATCCGATACACGGCAATTCCGCACCCATTTTCCCGCCGGGAGGAAACGTCTGCCCGCCGGACCGCGACGGAGTTTCTTGACGGAAACGGAGATTTTGAGTATCTTTGAGACTGAAGCCCGCTTCGGCGAGCAACAACCCGAACACAAGATGAAATGAAGACGACCGCATCGAAATACGGCATGCGCCTGCTGGCATGTGTCCTGCTCGCCGCGACGGCCGGTTCCGCATCGGCAGGACCGGGCCGGGACGGCGGGACCGGCGTTGCAAAGGCGAGCGTCCGGATATTCGCCGACAGCGCGGCCGGACCGATCAAGGAACTGAACGGCGGCAATCTGGCCCCTCCGCTGACGGACGAGGAGATGCCCGGCTGCGACATCCGCGAATCGTTCTCGCGGCTGAACATCCCGATCACCCGGCTGCACGACGCGCCGCTGGAGAACGCGGGCATGCGGGTAGTCGACATCCCCCTGATATTCGCCAACTTCCATGCCGACGCGAACGACCCGCGCAACTACTATTTCGACCAGACCGACGATTATATCCGCAACTGCGTCGAAAGCGGCACGCAGGTATACTACCGCCTCGGTACGTCGATCGAGCACAGCCGCAACAAATATTTCACCGACCCGCCCTCCGACGCGGGCAAATGGATCGACGTCGTGTCGAACGTCATCCGCCACTATACGGAAGGGAAATGGAACGGATACCGCTACGACATCGAGTACTGGGAAATTTGGAACGAGCCCGATCTGGGCCCAAAAATGTGGACGGGAACGCTCGAAGCGTTCAACGACTTTTACGCTACGGCGGCCCGGGAGCTGAAAAAGCGGTTCCCGCACCTGAAGTTCGGCGGGCCGGGTCATTGCGCTTTCGGAGAGGAGAAGGTGAAAGCCTTCGCCGAGAACTGCGCGAAGCACGGGGCTCCGCTCGACTTCTATTCGTTCCACTGCTACTCTCCGTCCGACACCGAGCTGCTGCAAATGGCTCTCGACGCCCGGCGATGGCTCGACGAGAGCGGCTTCCCCGATACGGAAATCCACCTGAACGAATGGCACTACAATCCCTACGGGGGCGCGCTGTGGGGCATGGGGCCCGTCGAGCAGAACGAGGCGATCCGGTTCATGCGCGGACTCGAGTCGGCCGCCTTCCTGAACACGGTGCTGATCGGATGGCAGGACACGCCGATCGACCGGGCGTTCTACTATACGGTCACGACGACGCGCTGGGGCCTGTACGACGACCGGACGCCGAACAAGACCTATTACGGCATGCAAGCCTTCGGCGAGCTGACTCGCTACGGCGAACGGGTAGCGGCGGCGGGGAACCTGCCCGAAGGCTCTCGCACGCTGGCGGGACGAAACGCCGCGGGCGATCTGGCCATACTGACGGCCTGCTGGAAATCGGGACCTCTGGAAATCGCTTTCGACATCGACGGAATCGAGCGGTTCGGCTCCATCGAGGTCCGGATGCTCGACCCGACGCACGATCTGGAAAAGGTTTTTTCCGCCGGGACGGTCTCGGGTCCGCTGAAAGTCCGCACCGTATCCGAATCGAGCGTCATCCTGATCGAGATGAAAAAATCCCGGCCCGATCCGGCAGAAAAATAGGCATAGTCCCGGAGGAGCGCCCGCCTCGGAAACGGCAGCTCTCGGAGCAAGCGCGGCGTTTCGGCGGCATGGGCCGAACGTATTCAGCTTTGCGCTTATGACGGGACCGCATTTTCTACGAATCCGACCCGGCGAGCAGCCGACGGGCGTACCCGTCCGGCAGCCGTATCGGCACGATTCCCGACCTGCGGAGCGTACCGCCGCCGGACGATCAGCCCGGAAACGGGAAAAGAAAAACCGGCACGCGGCCCGCAACACGATCTGTCCGGAACCGCCGAGACCGCCGAGCTTCCGGGGCCGGCGTTCGTCCGCCCCGCAGCGCCGGAACGAAAAAACCGGCCGTTATGGATATCAGGGGAAGGTTTTTCGGCTCGCAACAGGGACCGGCAGGAAAACGCCTGTCCTCCCGCAAGAGGCGCAAGCCGGCCTTCCCGACGGAAAGCCCGAGCCTACAACAACGCCAGCAGCTCCCTGAGCGATCCGATCCTGTGCGTCGGACGGCATTCGCACGGCATACCCGAGGGATCGAACCAGATCGAATCGATCCCGGCCCGCTCCGCGCCGGGAATATCGCTGTACGGGTCGTCGCCGATCATCACGGCCGCACCGGCCTTTACCCCTGCCAAATCGAGGGCGTATTCGAAAATGCGCGGATCGGGTTTGTTCGCCCCGGCGTCTTCGGAGCAAACGACGCCCCGGAAATAGCCGTCCAACCCGCTGTGACGCAGCTTGATCTGCTGCACTCCGGCGAAACCGTTGGTCACGATATACATCGGATACCGCCCGCTCAGCTCGCGGACGACTTCCCTCGCATACGGAATCAGGCCGCGGAACGTCGGGGCGAGCTTCAGGTAATCGTCGGCCAATGTCCGGGCCAATGTCCGGTCGCTCAGGCCGATCTCGTCGAGCATCCGCTCGAAACGCGTGTCGCGCAGCGTCTCGCGCGAGATTTTCCCGTCGCGGTAATCGTCCCACAACCCGGCATTGATCCGCTCGAACACCGCGAAGCAGCGCTCGAACCCGATGCCGGAACGATCCAAGCCGTAACGGCCGTACAGCACCCTCAAGGCTTTCTTCTGATTGCGATCGACATCCCACAGCGTGCGGTCGAGATCGAAAAACAGGCAGTCGTACCTCATCGTTTTTTCGTTACATTTGCCGGCAAAGATAGTGCAAACGGACGAGCCGGGAATATGCCGCCGCATTTCCGGCACGTTCCGGCTTTTCCCGAAGCCGCCGCAGCCGGCCGAACGGATCACGCCTTTTCCGGGAATCGCGTCCCCGGCCGGAAGACGTGAAGGCGGCGGAGCAGCGGCGACCGGACAGAAACGACCACGATGAATCGAGCAGACGACCTGATAGCCATCCTCCGGGCAGCGGCCTCGCCCGAACACCGCAGCGGCATGAGCCGTTTCGGCATTCCGACGGAACGGGCGCTGGGCATTGCGGTTCCCGCGCTGAGAAAGATCGCCCGGGAGACGGGTACGGACCACCCGCTGGCCGTCGCGTTTTGGGACACGGGCTGGCACGAGGCCCGCCTGCTGGCCCCGATGATCGCCGATCCCCGGCAGACGACCGTCGAACTCGTCGACCGCTGGACGCAACAGTTCGACGCATGGGACGTCTGCGACCTGTGCTGTCAGAACCTGTTGCGCCGCACCGCGTTCGCCTACGAGCTGATCGAGCGATACGCTCCGCGCGAGGAGGAATACGTCCGGCGCACGGCCTTCGCGCTGACGGCGGCGCTGGCGATCGGAGACAAGCGGTCGCCCGACGAGAGGTTTCTGCCGCTGCTCGGACTGATCGGAAAAGCTGCGGACGATCCGCGCAATTTCGTCAAGAAAGCCGTCAACTGGGCTCTGAGACAGATCGGCAAACGAAGCCTACGGCTGCACGGCGAAGCCGTCGGGCTGAGCCGGACGCTGGCCTCGTCGCAAGACCGTACGGCCCGCTGGATCGGCCGCGACGCCTTGCGCGAGCTGACCGATCCGAAAACGATCGCCCGGATCGGGAAATAAGGCAGGGAAGAGAGTCGGCGGCGCTCAGCCGAAAACGGCGGCGGACCTCCAGTCCATGCGAAACGATGAAACACGCACGAAGAAAACGCATCCGATGCGGACCGAGCGCCTCAAAAGACGATCCGACCGGAAGTTCAGTGCGGCTTCGCGCAAAAAACGCATGGCAGCCGGCCGGACGCGGCTCACGACGATCCGCACGCCAAACGACGGTACGACTCCGCCGGTAGCGATCGCACAATGCGACGCCCCCCTACTTCCGGCAAAGCGCGCCATGACGCGAAAACCGGCAGAAGCGACGGGAAGAACTCTCCCGAAGCCATACGGCGATACGGCAAAACAGAATAAAGTCAGTCGATCGAGATCACGCGCTCATCCTCGTCGGGCACGTCGATGCGCACGTTCATCGCATCGTCCGGGAGCAGGCTCTCGATCTTCTCGGGCCACTCGACCAAGCAAAGGTTTCCGCTGAAAAAATACTCCTCGTAGCCGAAGTCGAACGCCTCCTCGATCCGGTCGATCCGGTAAAAGTCGAAATGATAGACCGGAGGCGTGCCGTCGCCGCGATACTCGTTGACGATAGCGAACGTAGGGCTGGTCACCGTGTCGGTCACGCCGAGGCGGTCGCAGACCGCCCGGATCAGCGTCGTCTTGCCCGCGCCCATCCCGCCGCGAAACGCGATCACCGTGCGGCCGGCCCGCGCGTCGAGAATCGCTTCGGCCACCTCGGGCAAATCGCTCGTCGAACGTTTCCTGAATGTTTTCATGGATTTTTCCCACTCTCTTCGGAGGCAAAGATAACGGTTCGGAGCGAATTTCAAAACCGCGCGGGTTTTCCGTCCGCCGCATGTCCGGCAGAAAGCGCGCTCCGCAGGTCCGCCGGCCATCCGCCCGACAGAACGCGGAATTTCCGCTCCCGCTCTTTCCCGAAGTCCTGCGCGGGACGGCAAACGTAAAAGCGGGCGCACGGTCCCGCCCGCGGCCGCCCTGCTCCCGCAGCGAACCGCAAAATCCGCCGGCGCACGGCCGGAAACGGACCGGACGAGGCTGTCCGAACCCGGGGAAGCCGTCCGGCACGCCGCGACTCCGGGCAAAGGGGCCGGCGCTACCTCGGCTTCATGACGATGAAGGGAATGATCATCTCCTCCATCGAGATGCCGCCGTGCTGGAACGTATCGTTATAATAGCGCACGAAACGGTTCGTATCGTTCGGATAGACGAAAAAGTCGCGGTTGTAGGCGAAAATATAGGTGGACGTGATGTTCGACTTGGGCAGGTGAGCCTGCTCGGGTTTCGTGATCGCGAACACCTCCTTGGGGTTGAAGCCCAGGTTGCGGCCGGTCTTATAGCGCAGGTTGGACGACGTCTCGCGGTCGCCCTGCACGCGGACCGGACGGTCCACCTGAATCGTGCCGTGGTCCGACGTGACGATGACCGTGTGCCCGCGATCGGCGACCAGCCGCATCAGCTCCAGCAGGTCCGAGTGCTCGAACCACGAACGCGTGAGCGAGCGGAACGCCGCCTCGTCCTCGGCCAGATCGCGGATGATCTGCGTTTCGGTCCGCGCATGCGACAGGATATCGAGGAAGTTATAGACGATTACCGAGAAGTCGGCGGCGGCGACCCGGTCGAAATTCTCGATCAGCCGCTTGCCCGAGTCGGTCTTGACGATCTTGTCGAAAAACAGCTTGTAGCTCTTACCCTGAGACTGCATTTGCCGGCGCAGGAAATCTTCCTCGTGCTGATTCTTGCCCCCGTGCTCGTTGTCGTTGAGCCACAGATCGGGCATGATCTTGTCGATCGCCAGCGGCGTCAGCCCGGCGAAAATCGCGTTGCGCGCATACTGGGTGGCCGTCGGCAGAATGCTGCAATAGAAATCCTCCTGCTCGACGTCGAACAGTCCGTGCAGCACCGGACGGATCATCCGCCACTGGTCCAGCCGGAAATTGTCGATCAGAAAGAGAGTCGTCTTGGCCGAGGCGTCCACAATAGGAAAGACTTTCGAGCGGACCAGCTGGTGAGACAGCACCGGAGCGTCGGCATCGCGGTCCGAGAACCAGCTCAGGTAGTTGGCGCGGACGAACTTGGCGAACTCGTTGTTCGCCTCGTTCTTCTGGTACGACAGGATCTCGCGCACGCCCGGATCGGTCGACTCGGTCAGCTCGACCTCCCAGCCCACGAGCTTCTTGTATATCTGCACCCAGTCGGCGAACGTCCGCGCGGAGGCGAACGACGAAGCGATGAGACCGAACTCGCTGCGGTAGTCGGCCGTCGTCTGCTCGGTGACGAGCTGCTGGCTGTGGACGTTTTTCTTGATCGACAGCAGCACCTGATTCGGATTGACGGGTTTGATCAGGTAGTCGGCGATCTTCGACCCGACGGCCTTGTCCATGATGTTCTCCTCCTCGCTCTTGGTAACCATGATCACCGGCGTCATCGGCCGCAGCTCCTTGATTCGCGGGAGCGTCTCGAGACCCGTCAGGCCGGGCATCATTTCGTCGAGGATGATCAGGTCGAACGGCTGGGACGAAGCCAGATCGATCGCGTCGTAGCCGTTGTTGCTCGTAACCACGTCGTAGCCCTTGCCCTGAAGAAACAGAATATGGGGCTTAAGCAGGTCGATCTCGTCGTCGACCCACAGGATTTTGGCTGCACTCATCGCTTCACCGATTTTATTTCATACAAAGATAGCTAAATTCGGCACATGCGTCGCGCGGCGCGACGCATGCCCTTTACAAATAATGCAAAAACCGGACTTTTATTGTCCGGAGCCGCAGACTAACCTGTAACTTTCAGCGTTATATCACTGGCAAACCGGGATCAAGCCGCCGCCTCGGACGGCGAAAGCGCGTCGCATGCGGCAGAATACCACCGTCTCAGATTGTAAACAACTGAAAAACAATACGATAACTAAAAATTTACTGTTTTTCACTACTTTGGGCTGATTTTTGCGTGTGCGGGAAATAGAAACGGAATAGGAGTGAAAGAGTTAGCATTTTCCCGCAGCAGGAAAAAATATTTACTCCCGTAATTTCTTTATAAGGAAATAAAGATATATATTTGCACTCCAATGGACTAAGGGGAAAAATAAGTTTAAACTAAATATTTTTGGATTATGACAAAGGCGGATATTGTTAACGAAATTTCAAAAGGCACCGGTGTCGAAAAAGCGCAGGTGCAGCAGATCGTGGAAGCGTTCATGGAAAGCATCAAGGACTCGCTGACCTCGAACAAGAACGTCTACCTGAGGGGCTTCGGCAGCTTCATCGTCAAGAGAAGAGCGGAGAAGGTGGCCCGCAACATTTCGAAAAACACGACTATTACGATCCCTGCCCACAACATCCCGGCATTCAAGCCGGCCAAGAGTTTCGCAGGCAAAGTAAAAGCCAATGCCAAATAATTAACCATCTTTATTAAACCTTACGATTATGCCAAGCGGTAAAAAAAGAAAAAGGCATAAAATGTCTACCCACAAGCGCAAGAAACGTCTGAGAAAAGACAGACATAAAAAGAAAAAGTAGGTAGCACTTTTATGTGTCGGAATGTTATAAACCTAAAGTACCCAAGGGTCTTTAGGTTTATTGCATATTGAATGTCCGTAACCCACTCCCCCGCACGCGTCGCCGAACAAGGCGGCCCGACCGCCCTCAAGGGACTCCGCGTGCGAAGAAACCTCACAGACTCTGATGAATAAAGAACTAATTATCAACGTAACCCCCAGCGAGATCGCCATCGCCCTGTTCGAGGACAAGCAACTGGTCGAGCTGAACAAGGAAAAGTGCAAGACGGGATACTCCGTCGGCGACATCTACCTGGGGAAAGTCAAGAAGATCATGCCCGGCCTGAACGCCGCGTTCGTCAACATCGGGTATGAGAAGGACGCTTTCATCCATTATCTCGATCTGGGCCCGCAGTTCACCTCGCTGCACAAGCTCGTCGGCACGCTGACCTCCGGGAAGAGAGCTCCTCTGTTTCAAAACATACGCCTCGACAAGGCGATGGGCAAGACCGGCAAGATTTCGGGTTTCATAGCCAGCGGCCAGCCCATTCTCGCGCAGATCGCCAAAGAGGCCATATCGACCAAAGGTCCGCGGCTGACGTCCGACATCTCGCTGGCCGGACGCAACGTCGTGCTGATTCCCTTCTCGAACAAGATATCCATTTCGCAGAAAATCCGCTCCAACGAAGAGCGCAACCGGCTCAAGCGGATCGCCTCGGCCGTGCTGCCCAAGAATTACGGCGTCATCATCCGCACGGCCGCGATGGGCCAGCAGGACGCAGACATCGAGCACGACATCACGTCGCTCGTGCGTCGCTGGGAAAAAGTGCTCGACGGCCTGCGCAACCAGACGCCCCCGTCGCTGATCCTGAACGAGGAAAACCGCACGACGACGATCATCCGCGACCTGCTCAACGGGTCGTTCAGCAGCATATACGTCGACGACCACACCGTGTACGAAGAGATCCGCGAATACATCCGGATGATCGCCCCGGACAAGGAAAAGATTGTCAAGCTGTACAAAGGCAGCACGCCGATCTTCGACAACTTCGACGTGTCGAAGCAGATCATGTCGCTGTTCAGCAAGTACGTCTCGCTCAAGAAGGGCGCCTACCTGATCATCGAGCATACCGAGGCGCTGCACGTCGTGGACGTCAACAGCGGCAACCGGGCGAAAGTCGACAACGATCAGGAGCGCACGGCGATGGACGTGAACCTGGCCGCCGCGGCCGAAATCGCGCGTCAGCTCCGGCTGCGCGATATGGGCGGCATCATCGTGATCGACTTCATCGACCTGCACAAGAGCGAGAACCGCAACGCGCTGGTCGAGAAGATGCGAGAGCTGATGGCCGGCGACCGCGCGAAACACACGATCCTGCCGCTGTCGAAGTTCGGGCTGATGCAGATCACGCGCCAGCGGGTACGGCCCGAGACGCACATCGACGTGCGGGAGACCTGCCCGGCCTGCCACGGCACGGGCCTCGTCGCGCCCGCCGTGCTGATCGACGACCAGATCGAGAAGCAGATCGCCTATTTCGTGAAGGAGAAAAAGCTGAGTTACCTGAAGCTGAGGGTCAGCCCCGTCGTGGCGGCCTTCGTCAAAAAGGGCTTCCCGTCGCTCCGCACGCGGTGGATGTTCAAGTACCGTTGCCGCATCCGCGTCGCTTCGGACAATACGACGGGCATCATCGAGACCCGCTTCTTCAACCGCGAGGACGAAGAGTTGATTTGACGCGCATATGACGATCGCCGAGCTGGAACAGATTTTCACCGATCAGCAGGCTTTCCGGCAACTGACCGAGAGCATCCGTCCGGGGAGTACGGTACAACTCGCGTCGCTGGTCGGATCGTCGCTGTCGCTCGTCGCGCACGGAGCGATCGCCCGTCTCGGAGGCGTCCACGTCCTGGTCGCCGAAGACCGGGATACGGCGGGCTATCTTTACAACGACCTCTATCCGCTCACGGGCGGAGAGGGGTTGTTTTTCTTTCCAACGGGCTACAAGCGCTCGATCCAGTACGGACAGGAGGACCCGTCGGGCCTCGTACAACGCACGACGGCGCTCAACGCACTGCGAAGCGCGGCGGACAAGCCGCTGATTCTGTGCACATATCCCGAGGCGCTGACCGAAAAAGTCGCCGACCGGGAGCGGCTGAGCGACAGCGTACTGAAGTTGCGCCGAGGGGACAATCTGTCGACCGCTTTCGTCGAGGAAGCGTTGCGGGAATGCCGTTTCGAACGGGTCGAGTTCGTCTACGAACCGGGACAATACTCGGTTCGCGGCGGCATCGTCGACATTTTCTCCTATTCGGACAACAAACCCTATCGGATCGACTTTTTCGGCGACGAGATCGACTCGATCCGGCCGTTCGACGTCGGCACGCAGCTCTCGACCGGCACGCTCGACGAGGTGGAGATCGTTCCGAACCTCAAGACGGTAACCTCGGTCGAGCATCGCGTCTCGCTGGCCCGGTTCGCGGGAGAAGTCACCTACTGGATCGCCGACGGAGACTACACGCTCAAGCGCTTCGACGACATCCGGACGAAGATTCTCGGCGATCTGGACGAGCCGTCGTCGATCGACACGCTGGTCACCAGCCGCAAAGGATTTCTCTCCGACGCGAAGAAGGCGGCTTTCGTGTTGTTGCGCGACAACGTCCGCGAGCGGCCCGCCGAAGTCCGCGTCGCGTTCGACACGACGCCCCAGCCCGAATTCAACAAGAAATTCGATCTGCTGGCCGACGACATCAACGCGAACCGTCTGAGAGGTTATTCGACCTGTCTGCTCTCCGACAACAAGGCTCAGATCGAGCGGCTGTCGAACATCTTCAACTCGATCGGAGAGAAGAACGTCGTCTTCGACTCCGTTCCTCTGGCACTGCACGCGGGGTTCGTCGACCATACGTCGAAAAACTGCTTCTACACCGATCACCAGATATTCGACCGCTACCAGCGTTACCGTATCCGGGGCGAGCTGGACCGGAGCGAAAGCCTGACGATTCAGGAGCTCAACTCGCTGAAAGTAGGCGATTACGTCGTGCACATCGACCACGGCGTCGGCCGCTTCGGGGGACTGACGCGGACGGTCGAGAACGGCAAGGTGCACGAGGCGATCAAGCTCGTCTACCGCGACAACGACGTGCTGCTGGTAAACGTCCACGCGCTGCACCGCATCTCGAAGTACAAGGACAAGGACAGCGAGCCGCCGAAGATATACAAGCTCGGCTCGGGGGCATGGCAGCGCATGAAGCTCAACACGAAAAAGGCCGTCAAGGACATCGCCCGCGAGCTGATCGCGCTGTACGCGAAGCGTCAGGCCAGCCGGGGCTTCGCCTTTTCGCCCGACAGCTACATGCAGCACGAGCTGGAAGCCTCGTTCATTTACGAGGACACGCCCGACCAGCAAACGGCCACGCAGCTCGTCAAGCAGGACATGGAAAGTCCCGTGCCGATGGACCGGCTGGTCTGCGGCGACGTCGGGTTCGGCAAGACCGAAATCGCGATCCGCGCGGCCTTCAAGGCCGTCACCGACTCGAAGCAGGTCGCCGTGCTGGTCCCCACGACCATCCTCGCACTGCAACACTACCGTACATTCAACGAGCGGCTGAAGGAGTTCCCCGTCCGCATCGAGCACCTGAGCCGCCTCAAAAGCGCGAAGGAGACGCGCCAGATTCTCGAAGAGGTCAAAAGCGGCAAAATCGACATCCTGATCGGCACGCACAAGATACTGGGCAAGGGCATCGAGTTCAAGGACCTCGGTCTGCTCGTGATCGACGAGGAGCAGAAGTTCGGCGTGGCGGCCAAGGAGAAGCTGCGCCAGCTGAGAGCCGAAATCGACACGCTGACGCTGACCGCCACGCCGATCCCCCGCACGCTGCAGTTTTCGCTGATGGGCTCGCGCGACCTGTCCGTCATCACGACTCCCCCGCCCAACCGCCAGCCCATAGCGACCGAGACGCACCCGTTCGACGAGGAGATCATCCGCGAGGCGATCGAGTTCGAGCTCGCGCGCGGCGGACAGGTATATTTCGTTCATAACCGGGTCGGAACGGTCGCCGACATCGAGGCGCTCGTTCGCAGGCTCTGTCCGCAGGCGCGGACGGCCGTAGGGCACGGACGAATGAACGCGCAGCAGATGGAGAAGCTGATGATGGACTTCATCTACGGCGAATTCGACGTGCTGATCGCCACGTCGATCATCGAGTCGGGCGTCGACGTGCCGAACGCCAACACGATCATCATCGACAACGCGCAGAACTTCGGGCTGAGCGACCTGCACCAGCTGCGCGGCCGCGTCGGACGGTCGAACCGCAAGGCTTTCTGCTACCTGCTCACCCCTCCCGAGGAGACGCTTTCGTCCGACGCTCGCCGGCGGCTGCGCGCCATCGAGGAGTTCTCGGACCTGGGCGCGGGGTTCAACATCGCGATGCAGGACCTGGACATCCGGGGAGCGGGCAACCTGCTCGGCGGCGAACAGAGCGGCTTCATCGCCGACATCGGATTCGAGACCTACCAGAAAATCCTCGCCGAGGCGATCGCCGAGCTGCGCGAGGAGGAGCAGGCAACCGCCGCGCCGCAGGAAGGCAAGCCGCAGGAAGCGCTTTCCCCGCAGGCAAGGCCCGCCGCTTTCATCACCGACTGCCAGATCGAGACCGACCGCGAGGCGTTCATTCCGGACGAGTACGTCGGCAGCAGCACGGAGAAGATCAGGCTCTACCGCGAGCTCGACAACATCGCCGACGAGGAGCGGCTGTCCGTCTTCGAGGCGAATCTGCGCGACCGTTTCGGCGAAATCCCCGCGCCGACCCGCGAGCTGTTCGACGTCGTGCGGATGCGCTGGGCCTGCATCCGTCTGGGCTTCGAGAAAGCGATCGTCAAAAACGGGATCATGATCCTGAAATTCATCGAGAACCAGCATTCGGCCTACTACAAGAGCGACTTGTTCGGCGGCATACTGAAAGCGGCTACGCGCGCAGAGAGCAAATTTATTTTCCGTCAGAACAATAATAAGCTCTCCGTGGTAGTTAGAAATATAAAAAATATCTCCGAGGCGACGGCCGCGCTGCACGAGCTGGCCGAAAAGGCCGCGCAGTAGCCCCCGGTATCCCTCGCGCGGCAAGGCCGGGCTTGCGCGGCACGAACGGAATCGCTAATTTTGCAAGGATGAATCTTGCTATCGACATAGGCAACTCGCTCGCCAAGCTGGCCGTCATCGAAAACGGGCAGGTAGTCGACTTTCTGAAGACCGACCGGCCCGACGCGGCTTTCGTCGCCGGCGTGCTCGACGCGAATCCCGCCATCAACGCCGCGATCGCCATCTCCTGCCGGACGGCCGACAGCGAGGTGGAGAGCCTGCTGAGAAGACGGTTGCGCCGCTTCCTGCGCTTCGACCGGAGCGTACCGGTCCCGATCGAGAACCGTTACGCGACTCCCGAGACGCTCGGACCGGACCGGCTCGCGGCCGCCGTGGGCGCATGGACCCTCTATCCCGGACGGAATATCCTGATCGTCGACTTCGGAACGGCCATCACGATCGACTTCGTAACCGAACGCGGCGAATATCTCGGAGGCAACATCTCTCCCGGCGCCGATACCCGCTTCCGGGCGCTGAACCGCTTCACCGACACCCTGCCGCTCTGCTCGTTCCCGCAGCAGGAGAAGCCGACGCTGCTGGGAGACTCGACGCGGTCGGCCATCGAATCCGGCGTCGTGAACGGCATCGTATACGAGATCGAGGGCTATATCCGCGATCTGGAGCAGCGCTACGAAGACCTGAGAATCGTTTTTACCGGCGGAGAGAGCGATTTTTTTGCCAAAAGACTAAAAAATACGATATTTGCAACTTACGACCTGGTGGCTTACGGCCTGAACCGAATTCTTGAATATAATGCAAAATAGCAAGCAGATCATCATCCGAGCGGCTCTCGCGGTATGGCTGGCGCTGCCGGTCGCCGCGCAGGCGCAAAGCAGCAGCCTGAATGCCTTCTCGCCCTATACTTTCTACGGACTGGGCGATTTCTCGACACAGGGACCCGCCTACATGCGGTCGATGGGAGGCGTCGGCGTAGGGTACCGCAACTCGATGAAGATCAATTATATCAACCCAGCGTCGTACAGTCTGCTCGGACGGAAGACCTTTCTGTTCAACGTCGGGATCGAAGGCAACAACACCTACTCGAAAACCGCCGAAGCGAAAACCAGCCACAACTCCTTCAACGTCCGGGACATCGCGCTGGCCATGCCGCTGGGCCGGGGCGTCGGGCTCGGCGTCAGCGTCACGCCGCTGAGCAGCGTGGGATACCGGGTGCAGATGGAAGACACCGATCCGCTGTTGCTGGCCAACGACAAGTACGTCGTATACAACTACGTGGGCGACGGTACGGTCACGCAGGCGAAGCTGGGACTGGGCGTTCAGGTGACCAAGCATCTCGCCCTCGGAGCCGACATGGTCTACTATCACGGCCGGACGACCCGCAGTTTCTCGACGACGGTCACCTCGCTGATGACCTCCACGCAGTACAGCAATGCGGTAGGCCGGTCAAGCGAGACGATCTCGCGCATAGGTATGAACTTCGGCCTCCAGTACGACATCCTCCGCAACGACAAGCGGATTCTCACCTTCGGCGCGACATACCGTCCCAAACTGAACCTGAAGCCCGAAAACGAGCGTATCGTATACACTTCGGGCATCGAGTCCGATACGGTCAGCTATTCCGACGGAAAGCAGTCGTTCAACCTGCCGGGCATGTTGCGCGCGGGACTGTTCTATCAGACGCATAAGCTGGGCGTCGGCTTCGACTACTCGATGGAGCAGTGGAACGGCATCAATCCGCCCGACTCGCAGGACGACGTCGTCTTCAAGAACAACCAGTATTATCGCGTAGGAGTCGAGTATACCCCGAACGCGATCGATATCCGTCGATTCCTCAACCGGTGGACCTACCGCTTCGGAGTCTATTACAACGACTACTACATGCGGATCAACGGCCATAAGATCAACGACGTGGGATTGTCCGTGGGCGTCGGCATCCCGATCAAGATGCAGGGCTTCAGCTCGGTCAATCTCGGTCTGACATGGGGATGCCGGGGGACGACGGCTACCGGCATGATCGGCACCCGACAGTTCCGCATGGTCCGCGAGAATTATATCAAAGTATCCATCGGACTGAGCCTGTTCGGCGAAGACGACTGGTTCAAGCGCTTCAAATATCAGTAGACAATCGTCCTCCCGTGCAAGAACCGACGCGACATACGCTCCGCCGTGCAGCGGCGCTTCTGCTGGGCGGATGCGCCGCGCTGCTCGTCTCTTGCGACAGCAAAACCTCCGTCGCGAACGACGACGGCGTACGGAACATGATGACTCAGCAGAGCGAGGACCTGACGGTCATCCTGTCGAGGAACGGGAATCTCACCTATCGGTTCACGACTCCGCTGCTGGAGCGTTACGAATATGCGCTGGAGCCTTATACCGAGTTTCGCAAGGGAATCCACATCGAAACCTACAACGACTCGACCCATCAGGTCGAATCGTCGCTGACGGCCAACTATGCCATATTGCTCGAAAAGCAGCAGCTGTGGGAGGCCAAGGGCAACGTCCGGGGCCACAATGCCGGGGGCAACCAGCTCGAGACCGAACAGCTGTTCTGGAACCAGAAATCCAAACTCGTCTACTCGAACGTCGATTCGAAAATCACCCAGAACACGGACGTCGTCTATGGGGACGGATTCGAGTCGGACGAGCGTTTCGAGGAGTTCGTCGTACGCAACCCGAAAGGAAAGGTAACGGTCGAGACGGCGCCGAACCGCTCCGACACGACGGAGAAAGCCCCCGAAGCCGCTCCGAAACCGGACGTGCCGGCGGACGTGCCGGTGATCCGCGAGGGAGAAGGCGTGGCCAATCCGGCCACGATCCGCAACCAGCGCAAACGACGGGACGAACCCCGTATGCTCGGCAAGCCGGTCAAACTCGAACGGTTCGACCGTCCGGGCCGCCCGGAAGCCGACGCAGCCGGAAGCCGCCGTCCTTAAAGGCTCCGCCGCCGGATTCCCCCGCGCGACGAACGGGAAAGGGCCGCCTTATTCGCGCCCGGGAAACACTCAGGCAAATAAATTTGTTGTATCTTTGCCGCAGGAGGGTGCCGAGCGGAACGGACGTTTTCGCCCCGCGCCCTCCGCCGCAGACACTTACGCTTCAGATAACCATGCTTTCGGTCGCCATAACAGTCGTCGTCTCGCTGATATTGTCCGCTTTTTTCTCGGGCATGGAGATCGCCTTTCTGTTGTCGAACAAGCTGAAACTGGAGATCGAGCGCAAACGGAGCCGACTGTTCGGTTACATCGCGGGGCTGTTCGCAAAATATCCCGGACAGTATATCACGACGATTCTGGTAGGCAACAACGTCGCGCTGGTCGTCTACTCGCTCCAAATGAGCGTGCTGATCCAGGCCGGACTGCACGCCGCCGGCATCTCGCCCGGCGACGGAGGATCGTACCTGATCGAGACGCTCGTATCGACGGCCATCATCCTTTTCGCGGCGGAGTTCGTGCCGAAAGCCGTCGTCCGGCTCAACCCGAACTTCTACTACCGGAGCTTCGCGCTGCCGGTCTATTTCTTCTATCTGCTTTTCTACCCGGTCGCCAAACTGACGACGCTCGTGTCGGTCGGCATCCTCAAAATGGCCGGGCTGCCGCTGCGGCGCGACCAGTCGATCAGCACGTTCGACCGCGAGGATCTGGCGCATCTGCTCGACGAGGCCGCCGAGGACAGCGAGCAGACGCAGAACGAGAAGGATATCCGGCTGTTCCAGAACGCGCTCGACTTTTCGGACCTGCTCGTGCGCGACTGCATGGTTCCTCGCGTCGACATCGAGGCCGTCGAACAGGGTTGCTCGGTCGAAGAAGCCACGCGACAGTTCATCGACACGCAGTTCTCCCGCCTGCCGGTCTACCGCGACAACATCGACAACATCGTCGGATACATCAACACCAAGAGCCTGTTCCGCTATCCGCGCTCGATCGGAGAGATTCTCAACAAGATCGACTACGTGCCCGAGAGCATGCCGGCTCAGAAGCTGCTGACGCTGTTCATCCGCAGCCGCCACTCGATCGCCGTCGTGATCGACGAGTTCGGGGGCACGGCAGGCATGGTCACCATCGAGGACATCCTCGAGGAGATATTCGGCGAGATCGAGGACGAGCACGATTCTCAGGACCTGGTCGAAAAGAAGATGAGCGACAACGAGTATCTGTTCTCGGGACGCCTCGAGATCGAGTACGTCAACGAGAAGTACCGGCTCGACTTCCCCGAAAGCGAAAACTACGACACGCTGGCCGGATACGTGATCGACAAGTATCAGGGCATTCCCTCGGCCGGCGAAACGATTCTCTCGGACAACAAACGGATCAAGATTCTGCGAACGAACGCCTCGCGTATCGAGCTGATGCGGGTAACGATCGTCTGAGCCTGCCCCGGCACCTCTCCGGCCGCAGGCGCGAGGAATGCGAACCGTCCGGAGAGTATCCCCGTAACGAACGGACCGCCGCAGGCGGAATGCGGCGGCACGGGCGAAGACCGGGCGGACCGTTTTCCGAACCGATAAAGAGCAAACTTTCAGCCGCCCATGAAAAACGATTCCTATGAGGCAATCGCCGACCGCAACCGCCGGAGGGCGTGGCAAGTCGTCGACGAACTGAATCTCGTGAAAATCTGGGAAGCCGCCGGCGCCCGGGTGAATCCGGTCGGGTCGCTTGCGACCGGACTGCTCGCCAAGCACCTCGACATCGACTTTCACATCTATTCCGAGCCGCCCTTGCTCCCGAGCGGCTTTGCCGCCATGGCCCGCATCGCGGAAAACGCCTCCGTCCGGCGAATCGAATGCGTCAACCTGCTGCACACGGACGAGAAGTGCGTCGAGTGGCACGCATGGTACGAAGACCGCGACGGCGAGCTCTGGCAGATCGACATGATCCACATCGAAGCGGGTTCGGCCTACGACGGCTATTTCGAGCGCTTCGCCCGACGGCTGCAAAGGGCGCTGACGCCGGAAATGCGGCAGGCCGTCCTGCGGCTCAAGTTCGAGACTCCCGACCACGAGAAAATCTCCGGAGTGGAAATCTACCGCGCGGTCGTGCAGGGCGGGGTCCGGACCCGTACCGAGCTGGAGCGTTGGAGAGCGGAGCATCCGCTGACCGGCATCTCGGAATGGATGCCCTGAGGGCGGAACGAGCGGATGAAAAAACCGCTCCGCCGAACCGTCGCCGCCGCCCGGAGTCGCCGGAGCCGAAAGCAGGCTAAAAACTTGACGAAACGCACGGTGGAGCGGAGCAAAATTGCAGTTTCTGACGCCGGATTGCACTTGCAAAGAAGAATTTTATTACCTTTGGGTTTCGTTATCCAGCACGAAACCGCATTTTCAAAAACTATTGAACCAATATGGCAACACTTAACACATTGAGAACTCGCGGCGGCATCGTCGTTTCGATCGTCATCGGAATCGCCCTGCTGGCCTTCCTGCTCGGCGATTTCGGCAATCAGGGCGCCAGCGCGTTCCAAGAGCGCAAGATGCGCGTCGGAGAAATCAACGGGGAAAAGATCGGATATACCCAGTTCACCGACAAGGTCGACTACCTGACCGCGATCGTCGAGACCTCCTCGGGACGCAACAGCCTCTCGGCCGAGGAACAGGATCAGATCAGGGATCAGGCATGGGACTTTCTGGTCAGCCAGTATGCGCTCGAGCCCGGCTTCGAGGCGGCAGGCTTCCGTGTCGGCGAAGCCGAGCAGATCGACATGGTCGACGGCACGTATATCTCGCCGGTTGTCCGCAGCACGTTCATCAATCCCAACACGGGAGCCTATGACGGCACCATGCTGCGCCAGTTCGTGTCGAACCTCTCGCGGGACGCATCCGGCCGCGCGGCCATGATGTGGGAATACCTCAAGGATCAGATGACCAAGCAGCGCCTGGTACTGAAGTACATGGCGCTGGTAGCGAAAGGCATGTACGTGACCGACCTCGAAGTGAATCAGGCCGTAGCCGGCTCCAACGTGGCGAGCGGCATTTCGTACATAGTCGAGAACTACGACCGGATCGCCGATTCGACGGTCAGCGTCACGAAGGAAGATATCCGCAAATATTACGATGCGCATAAAAACGCTTTCCGCCAGAGCGCCTCGCGCGACGTCGAGTACGTCATGTTCGACGTGCTTCCTTCCGAGGAGGACTATGCCGCTGCGGAAAAGGAAGTGAACGAAATGGCGGAGGAATTCTCCCAGAGCACGACGCCGATGCAGTACGCTACGCTGAACTCGCAGGCTCAGACCGATAAGGAGTATGTCGGCGAAAATCAGCTTTCCGGCCCGTTGGCGAAGTATGCCTTCGGTCCCGACAACCAAAAAATGTACGGTCCCGTAAAAGAGGGCGACACCTATACGCTGGCCCGTGTCGTCGATACCAAAATGCTGCCCGACTCGGTCGGAGCCCGTCACATCCTGCTTCCTGCCGGACAGGCGGAGCTGGCCGACAGCATCGTGAAAGCACTGCAGGGCGGCGCCTCGTTCGCCGAGCTGGCGGAGGTCTACTCGAACGATCCCGGCTCGAAAAGCAAGGGCGGCGATCTGGGCGTCTTCGCCCCCTCGCAGATGGTTCCCGAATTCGGCGATGCGGTTCTCGCCAACGAAAAGGGGAAGGTCTTCACGGTCGATTCGCGTTTCGGAACGCACATCGCCGAGGTGACCTATCTGAGCAAACCGACCAAAAAAGTCCAGCTCGCAACGATCACCTACCGGATCGAGCCGAGCCAGACGACCCAGCAGGCGATCTACGCGAACGCCAGCAAGTTTATCGCCGAGGCTCACGGTTCGTACGAGAACTTCGACAAGGCGGTCGCCTCGAACTCGCTGTCGAAACGCGTGGCCCGCATCCGCAATACCGACCGCAACCTCAACGGCATCGACAACTCGCGTGAAATCGTCCGCTGGGCTTTCAACGGAGAGAAAGGCGACGTTTCCGCGATCATGGATATCGACGGCAACTACATCGTCGCCGCGATCACCGGCGTAACGACGGACGGCGTCGCGCCGGTCGAATCCGTTTCGAAACAGATCGCCGATATCCTTCGCCTGAGGAAAAAAGGAGAAATGCTGTCGGAAGAACTGAGCGGGAAAGGCTCGCTCGCCGAAACCGCATCGAAACTGGAAACCGAAGTGAAGGAAGCCTCCGGCATCGAGTTCAACTCGTTCTATATCGAAGGAGTAGGGGTCGAGCCCAAGCTGATCGGAGCCGTGACGGGAGTCGAGGAGGGAGCTCAGTCGAAACCGGTCGCCGGCAATGCGGGCGTCTACCTGTTCGACGTCACCTCGCGCAGCGCCATAGAGACCGTCACGCCCGAAAGCGAGCGCGTACGCCTCGAAGCCAATGCGCAGGCATACATCATCGAGCGGGCCAATCAGGCGCTCGTAGATGCGGTCGAGATCACCGATAACCGGGTGAAGTTCTTCTAACTTCCCGGGGGAAGATCTTATTCATTATCAGGAAAGCCGTCCCAGTGGACGGCTTTCCGTTTTTCCGGCGTACAAAGACATATACGGGTTGCCGCCGTCCGAAAACTCCCCGAACAGCCGAGTGGGCAAGATTCGGCCCGGCAGCACCGGTTCCGCCGCTCTTTCCGCCGGAATCGCCCGATCCGTAAGCGCTTCTCCTCCGGCCCGCACCGCTCCGGGATATGCCGATATGCAACTCCGCCGGCTTTTACACTGAACGTGCGATCGATCGGTCGGCCGCTCGGTCCGCTCCTATATCCCGGCCGGAACGGAAACTTGGAAATCTCAGAGGCATACACAGCATATGAATTATCAAAGCAAAATATCCCCCATTCGCGAAGAAGGCTGAAAACCGCCCGTTCTTTCTCGGATTAGGAAAAAATTAATACATTTGCCCCGGATCGGTTTGCCTTTCCGCACTCAAGGAAGTAGGCAATAATAGGGAATCGGGTGAAAGTCCCGGACAGTCCCGCTGCTGTGAGGTTCCGTTTCGTCCGACACGATCTGTCGCCACTGGCGCCGCGCCGGGAAGGCCGTCGGACGGGAACGAGTCAGAAGACCTGCCGGTTCGTTTCGCGTTTCGGAGCTTCGTGGGTTAGGCTCCGGAATATGCAGATCGTCAAGTCCGAGCGACAAAGGGTAGACCGAATGTCAGGTCCGTCTTTTGCAGAAGAGACGAAAAGGGTGATTGATCGGAGAGCGTGGTGACAACGGAGAATCGGAACAAGAACGGCCGGACGGGCAAGTCGCATCGGCCGGCGGAATACGGAGACGGTACGGAGCGGCAGCCGAACCGCACGGAAGTCGCGCCGCGTGCCGACTCGATTCCCGCGGCAGCTTTCCGTTCAGGCGGACCGGCGCCCGCGACGGACGGACAAGTCGAACCAAACTTGTTGTTATGATAAAAAAAATCGTGATTGCCAACCGGGGAGAAATCGCGGTGCGCGTGATTCGCTCGTGTCGCGAGATGGGTATCAGCCCGGTGGCGCTGTTCTCGGAAGCCGACCGGCTGTCGAGGCATGTGATGCTCGCCGACGAGGCTTATTGCATCGGCGGAGCCGCCTCGAAAGAGAGCTACCTGAACATCGACCGGATCATCCGCGTGGCCCTGGCCTGCGGAGCGGACGCCGTGCATCCCGGCTACGGATTTCTGTCGGAGAACGCCGACTTCGCACGCCGGTGCGCCGAGGCGGGGCTCGTGTTCATCGGCCCCCGGCCCGAAACGATCGACGCGATGGGAGACAAGATCTCGGCCCGCAGGAAAATGATCGAGGCCGGCGTTCCGGTCGTTCCGGGCACGCAGGAGAACCTGTCCGGAGCCGACGAAGCCGTCGAGGCCTGCCGCCGCATCGGCTTTCCGGTCATGCTGAAAGCGTCGCAGGGCGGCGGCGGCAAGGGAATGCGTCTGGCGCGGTCCGAGGACGAGGTCCGCGAGGCTTTCGTGGCGGCACGCTCCGAGGCGGTGGCCTCGTTCGGCGACGGAACGATCTACATCGAACGCTTCGTCGAAGAGCCTCACCATATCGAGTTCCAGATTCTGGGCGATACGCACGGAAACGTGATCCACCTGTGCGACCGGGAGTGCTCGGTACAGCGCAGACATCAGAAAATCGTCGAGGAGAGCCCGTCCCCGTTTCTGACGCCGGAACTGCGCGAGAGGATGGGCGCCGACGCCGTGGCCGCGGCCCGGGCCGTCGGATACGTCGGAGCAGGCACGATCGAGTTTCTGGTGGACAAGCACCGCAACTACTATTTTCTGGAGATGAATACCCGTTTGCAGGTCGAGCATCCGATCACCGAGGAGGTGACGGGCGTCGATCTGGTCCGCGAGCAGATACGCATCGCAGCGGGCGAGCCGCTGTCGCTCGCGCAGCCCGACATCGTGCAGCGGGGCCATGCGATCGAATGCCGGGTCTGCGCCGAGGATGCGGCCGCCGGGTTCATGCCGTCGCCGGGTCCGGTAAGACAACTGTCGGAACCCGGAGGTCCGGGCGTACGCATCGACGGATACGTCTACGAAGGATACGATATCCCTATCCACTACGACCCGATGATCTCCAAACTGATCGTGCACGCCGACACCCGTGAGCGAGCGATCGCGCGGATGCGCCGCGCTTTGGACGAGTACCGGATCACCGGTGTCAAAACGAACATCGGCTACCTGAGCTCCATTCTCGGCGTGCCCGACTTCGAGCGCGGGTCGTACGACACGTCGTTTCTGGAAAAGAACGCCGTCCTGCTCGGCTCCGCCGCTCCGCAACAGGACGAACGAACCGAGGATCTGGCCATGATCGTGGCGTATATGAACTATATCGTCGATACCGAGAGCGGCGCCGGCGCGACGGCCGCGACGGCCGGCGACCAGACGAGCCGGTGGCGCGAATTCGGCAAGCGCAAGGGCGTCATGGGCATGTAAAACGAAAAAGGCAAAAAGTATGGAAGTACAGATAGCAGACCGCACGGCCGAAGTCGAGCTGATCGAAAAGAACGGCAACGGCATCCGGCTCTCCGTCGACGGCAAAGCGTACGATCTGGACATGGTGATGACCGACCGGGGCATCTGCTCGGTGCTCTGCGACGGACGGTCGTACGATATGGAAGTCGAGCGTCGCGAGGGCGGCAAGAATTTCACGGTCAACAATCGCTTCGCCTCCTACGAGGTCAGCATCGTCGACGCGCAGGCCAGGTACCTGCGCAACCGCCGGCGCGACGACACCCGGCAGGACAACGACCTGTGCGCCCCCATGCCGGGCAAGGTGGTGCGCATCGACGTGGCCGAGGGCGACCGGCTTCAGGCCGGCGACACGGTCGTCGTCTTCGAGGCGATGAAAATGCAGAGCACGCTGAAAGTGACGGGCGATTGCATCGTCCGCGAGATCGCCGTCCACGAGGGCGACACGGTGGCCGGCGAGCAGCTGCTCGTGCGTCTCGACGTGATCGTCGAAGAAACGGAAAACCAATAACGAAGAGAAGATGGAAAACGAAAGGATATACGAGGATTTCGAGCGGCGTAACCGGGCCGCCGAAGAAGGCGGCGGAGCCGACAAGGTGAAGAAACAGCACGAGGCGGGCAAAATGACCGCCCGCGAGCGGATCGAAACGCTGCTCGACAAGGGAACGTTTGTCGAACTGGACAAGTTCGTCGTGCACCGCTGCACGAACTACGGCATGGAGCGCCACCGCATTCCGGGCGACGGCGTCGTGTCGGGCTACGGCAAGATCGACGGCCGCCAGGTTTTCGTCTACGCCTACGACTTTACGGTGCTGGGCGGCTCGCTCAGCGCCACGAACGCGCAGAAGATCGTCAAGATTCAGACGATGGCCCTCAAGAACGGCGCGCCGGTCATCGCGCTGAACGACTCGGGCGGAGCCCGCATACAGGAAGGCGTGGAGAGCCTGACGGGCTACGCGAACATCTTTTTCCAGAACACGATCGCGTCGGGCGTCATTCCGCAGATCTCGGCCATTCTGGGCCCCTGCGCCGGCGGAGCCTGCTACTCGCCCGCGCTGACCGATTTCATCTTCATGGTCGACGGCAAAAGCCACATGTTCGTGACCGGCCCCGATGTCGTGAAGGCCGTTACGCACGAGGAAGTCGGCAAGGAGGAGCTCGGAGGGGCCTACACGCACAGCAGCAAAAGCGGCGTGGCCCATTTCATCGGTCCGAGCGAGGAGGACGTGCTGATGAGCATCCGCGAGCTGTTCGGTTTCCTTCCGTCGAACAACATGGAGGACGCCCCGGTCGTCCCGACCTCGGACGACATCCACCGCGAGGACGAGCGGCTCGATACGCTGATCCCGGCCGATCCGAACGTACCCTACGACGTGAAAGAGCTGATCGAGTCGGTCGTCGACGACCACTATTTCTTCGAAGTGATGCCCCATTTCGCTAAGAACGTCGTGATCGGATTCGCTCGGCTGGGCGGCCGCCCGGTCGGCATCGTCGCGAACAATCCGGCTTTTCTGGCCGGCGTGCTCGACATCGACGCCTCGGACAAGGCGGCGCGTTTCATCCGCTTCTGCGACTGCTTCAACATACCGCTCATTACGCTCGAGGATGTACCCGGCTTCCTGCCGGGATGCACGCAGGAGCACGGCGGCATCATCCGCCACGGCGCGAAAATCGTCTATGCCTATGTCGAGGCGACGATCCCGAAAATCACGCTGATCCTGCGCAAGGCCTACGGCGGAGCCTATATCGTGATGTCGAGCAAGCAGACCGGATCGGACGTCAATCTGGCCTACCCGACGGCCGAAATCGCCGTAATGGGAGCCGAGGGGGCCGTCAACATTCTGTTCCGTCACGCCGACGAGCAGCAGCGCGCGCAAGCCGTCGAGGAGTACCGCGAACACTTCGCGAATCCGTACCGGGCGGCCGAGCTGGGCTATGTCGACGAGATCATCCTGCCGCGTCAGACCCGTTTCAAGCTGATTCAGGCCCTCGATATGGCGCACAACAAGATCCGGAGCAATCCGCCCAAGAAGCACGGCAACATGCCGCTGTAATTTTCCGCGCAGCGGCGCAGATTACCGTTTTCCCCGAACGGCGGCCGACATCGTGAGCAATCCGTCTTCCGCCCGACAGAAGCAGGAGATTCCGTAACAGAGAGAACGGTAGCAGGGAACCCGCATCCGCAGAAACGTTCCGCCCCGCAAGCGGACGATGCGGAAGGACGACCGGTCCCAAGGCCGCCTGCAACGAACCGCCTTCCCGGTCGTTACAAACGAAAACGAAGCCTTGCGGCTGAACGCATGTTCAGCCGCAAGGCTTTTTCGGCCCGCCTCCACCGTAACCAAATTTCCCCGGCAGACCGGAATAACCTGCCATGCCGGACATAAGGAATCGGGGGGGTCGTCCGACAGAGCCGTTCACGGAACCCCGCCGGAATCGTCAGCCGTCCGCCGTAAATCAGCCGGGCAACGACAATCCGGACAATAGCCTGAAAAAGAGAACGGTTTCGTTCGAAACCGCTTTCCGCGAATACGGAAGACCCGTTCACAGCATAACCGTCACGAAGCCCGACACGCCCGAAACACGCTCTGCATTTTATCGGGAACGATCGCCGGCAATCCGGAGTCCCTTTACCCGAAAAAAGCATCGGCCCCGGCGCAAAAACGTGCCGAGGCCGATACTCCCATTCTCATACGGCCGAAACAGGCTTTCTCCTATCCGCAGGCAGCCGTATCGAAAGCCTTCGCCCGCTCGCGGACCGGTCCGTCATCCCGATCCGGCCGAGCCCCTATCGCCCGGTCTGTTCCGCCGGAGTTTCGGCATTCTTGACGTAACGGTCGAGCCAGCTGAAAAATTCGCGGTTCCATACGAGCGAATTCTGCGGCTTGAATACCTGATGCGCCTCGTCCTCGAACGAAACCAACCGGCTCGGCACGCCCATCAGGCGGGCGGCCGTGAAAGCCTGCAGGCTCTCGGTGTACGGAATCCGAAAATCGCGCTGGCCTGAGAAAATCAGGATCGGCGTATCCCAGTTCTTCACGAACTTGTGCGGAGAGTTGGCATACGAGCGGCGGGCCACCGGCGAGTCGCTCCAGTAGGGACCGCCGAGGTCGTTGTTCGGAAACCAAAGCTCCTCGGTCGCGCCGTACATGCTCTCGAAGTTGAACATGCCGCAGTGCGCGATGAACGCCTTGAAACGCTTCTGATGGTTTCCGGCCAGAAAGAAGACCGAATACCCTCCGTAGCTCGCCCCGACGCAGCCCAGCCGGTCGCGGTCGACCCACGGCTCGGCCGACACGTCGTCGATCGCGCTCAGATAGTCGCGGATGTTCTGTCCGCTGTAATCGCCCGAAATCTGATCGAGCCACTCCTGCCCGAACGACGGCAGGCCGCGCCGGTTCGGCGCCACGACGACGTAGCCCTGAGCCGCCATCAGCTGCAGGTTCCACCGGTAGCTCCAGAATTGGCTCACGACGCTCTGCGGACCGCCTTGGCAGTAAAGCAGGGCAGGGTATTTTTTAGACGGATCGAAATCGGGCGGCAGCACGACCCAGACGAGCATCCGCTTGCCGTCGGTCGTTTCCACCCATCGCTCCTCGACTTTCCCCATTCGGATATGTTCGTATATCTCCGCGTTGGTATTCGTGATGCGCGTCATCGCGCCGTCCGACGGATTCACGTCGAACAGTTCGGTGGGCGAGCCGAGCGTAGTCATTTCGGCCACGACGCGCCCGCCCGCCGCCGAGAATGCGTTCAGATCGTGCGCTCCGGAAGTAATCACGCGCACCGGACCGCCCGAAAGCGACACGCTGCAAAGCTGAATCGTCGCGCGGATCGGCGACAGGAACAGCAGCGTCGAGTCGTCGGCCCAACGGACATTGCCGGCATTGTAGTCGAAACCTTCGGTCAGATACCGCTTGCTTCCGTCGGCGAGACTCATCACGAACAGCCGGTCCTTATCCGACTCGTTGCCCGGGCGCTCCATGCTCGTAAAAGCGATCATCGAGTCGTCGGGCGAAAAGACGGGATACTTGTCGTAGCCCGGCATTCCCTCGGTCAGATTGCTCGTCCGGCCCGAGGCTACGTCGTAGAGATAAATGTCCGAGTCGGTGCTCAACGCGTACTGCGTACCCGTCAGTTTCTTGCAGGTATAGGCAAGCTGAGTGCCCGCATGGTTCCATGCGATCTCCGACGCGTCGAAATAGGGAGCCAGCGGGGCGTCCCACGGCTCGCCCTCCATGATGTCGGTCCCGCCGGTCACCCGGCCGGCCATGTCGGCGACGAACAGGTGCAGGTAGCTTCCGTCGTCCCAATAGTCCCAGTGGCGCTCCATCAGATCGTCGTATATTTTCGCCTTGGACTGTCCCAGATCGGAATAGAGCTCCGACGAGCTCCGCTTCACGACCGGCACACGCTTGATATACAGAATCCGGTCGCCCGAAGGAGCCACCGAGAATCCTTCCACGCCGCCCTCGATGTCGGTCACCTGAGCCAGATTGTTCCCGCTGGGCGCGGCCGACCAAACCTGACCACTGCCCGTGCGGTCGGACAGAAAATAGATTTTCTTTCCGTCAGCGCTCCACTGGACCGACGACTCGTTGTTGCCGGGATCGGTCACACGGACGGCCTTGCCGCCTCCGGCCGGTACGGACCAGATGTCGGTCGTCCCCTTGTTCTGCTCCATATCGTAGCGGGTCACCGTATAGAGCACGGTGCGCCCGTCGGGCGAAAGGACGGAGCCCCCCACGCGTCCCATTTTCCACATCACCTCGGCAGTCAGGATGCCGGCGGCCTTCTCCTGCTCGGTCAGCGAGTTCTTCGTTTCCATTCTGTCGTTTCTTTTCTGCGGGCCTTCGGCGCACGATGCCGCCGCGACGCACAGCGCCGCGCCGAGCAATACGGTTACGGTTTTCTTCATGACTATATGTTCGGTTGGATCAGTCGGAGAGTCCTGCCTCGCGGAACACGTCCCGGATTGTGTAGTAAGCCCCGGACAAGCGGGCGGGAATCTGCTCGCGCGCGACCCATTCGGCCCGCGTAATCCCCTCGACGGTCTGCGGCCGGGGAGCGACGGCTCCCGCATAGCGCATCCGGTACCAGCTCGTCCGCTTGAGCACCCAGCGGTCGCCGATGCGGTAGCAATGATAGGTATCGGCGATCTTGTCGTCCCGCCGCAGTTCCTGCAACGGCAGCGCGCACTCCTCGGACACCTCGCGCACGGCGCACTCCTCGATCCGCTCGCCCGGCTCCAGCTTGCCCTTGGGCAAATCCCACCGCCCGTTGCGGAAAATCATCAGCACGCGTCCCCCGGCATCCGAGACCAGACCGCCGCCCGCTTCGATCAAGGGCATCGACGCGCGGAACCCGTCGAAAACGGACTCTATTTTTTCGGATATTACGGTTAACTTTTTGGTAAATTGAAGTTTTTGCAACAACTTTGTCATAGAAACGCTTTCGCCGGGAGAGACCGCGAGCGACGGTTCTCCGTCCCCGGCGCGCCCTTCCGGGGCGAAGCGGATGCAGCTGTTCTCGACATAAACTTTATAAACACTCATAATGAACGATTTATCGAGTAAGATAGCGGAAAGCCTGTTACAAATTAAGGCAATTAAATTAAATCCGGCAAATCATTTCACATGGGCCTCGGGCTGGTATTCCCCGATCTACTGCGACAACCGCAAGATTCTCTCGTATCCGGCCGTTCGCAAGCAGGTCTACGAAGGCTTCGAGCGGATCATCGCCGAGAAATACCCCGACGCCGACATCATCGCCGGCGTCGCCACCGGAGCCATCGCGCACGGCGTGCTGGTCGCCGAACGGATGGGCAAGCCGTTCATCTATGTCCGCAGTTCGCCGAAAACGCACGGGCTGACGAACCAGGTCGAGGGCGAATACTGGCCCGGCGCCAAGGTCGTCGTCGTCGAGGACCTCGTCTCGACGGGCGGGAGCAGCCTGAGCGCCGTCGAGGCGCTGCGCGAGGCGGGATGCGACGTGTTGGGCATGGTGGCCATCTTCACCTACGGTTTCCCGACCGCCGCCGAGAATTTCGCCGGAGCCGACGTGAAGCTCGACACGCTCAGCGACTACAAGACGATGATCGAATTGGCGGCGAAACAGGGCTATGTCCACGAGGACGAGCTGCAAACTCTCCAGCAGTGGCGGCGCGACCCTGCGAACTGGAAAAAATCGGCACAGTAATCGCTATGGAGAAGTACGAAAGCAAACACGTCCGGATCCTGCGTCCGGCCGAAACGGTTTACGGCGTCCTGTCGCGTTTCGACAACCTGACCCCGGTGCTCGCCGACAAGGTCGAAGGGTGGACGGCCGACGAAAACACCTGCTCGTTCAAGGCCAAGGGCTTCCCGGTCCGGCTGCGCATGGTCGAGAAAGAGCCTTTCAAGCTCGTCAAGGTGACCGGCGAGGACGGCTCGCCGATGGACTTCACGTTCTGGCTGCAGTTGGTTTCCGCCGACGTCAGCGACACGCGGATGCGGCTCGTGCTGCACGTCAAGCTGAACATGATGATGAAAATGATGATCGGCGGCAAGCTGCAGCAGGCGCTCGACCAGATCGCCGACCAGATCGCCGAAGCGTTCAACAACGCGCCTGTCTGAAAAACGCCTGTCCCCGCACGGCTCCCCAAGCGGAGCAAGGCGGAACCGCGCGGGAAATAAAAAAAGAGCTCAAACGGATCACCCGTTAAACTCACAGCATATGATCAACATTCTGGTAACCATCACCGTCTCGGAGCAGAACCGCCCGCAGACGTTGCGACTGCTCGAACAGCTGACCGAAGCCTCGCAACAGGAAAACGGAAATATCTCCTATCAGCACTACCTGCATCCGACCGATCCCGAGCAGCTGCTGATCGTCGAACTGTGGCAGAACGGCGAAGTGCTGGCCGCCCACGAGGCTACCCGCCACTTCACGACGCTGCTTCCTCAGATCGAAAAACTCTCGGACGGCATCGACATCCGCAAGTTCGACGCGGAACCGGTCGTGGAATAGCCAAGGCGCTTCCCGCCCGACTCGTGCCCAAGCACGCTTCAAAACGGCGCTCGATACGATCTGAGTCGTGCTCTCGAAACCCAACCAACCTAAAACTTATACCTATGAGCGCAATCAAGCGGACGACCGCCGGAATATTGTTTCCGGCGTGTGTTCTCATTTTATCCGGATGCAGAGACAAAGACTCGGCCGGAACCGATCCCGCCGTCGAGCTGAAAACAACGACCGTCACGCTGGCGGGAGCGACAGGCAGCGAGCAAAACGTCTCTTTCGGGGCCACGGTCGACTGGACCGCCGCGCTGACGGACCCGAAGGCCGCCGAATGGTGCGCGGTCACCCCGACCCGGGGTAAGGCCGGATCGGAGCTGAAGCTGACGGTCCGGTCGCTGCGGACCAACGACACGGACGGCGAGCGGACGGCCGAAATCGTCGTCACGGCCGGTACGGCCAGCGGCAAAGTGACCGTCACCCAAGTCAAACAAGGCGTGCTGGCCGTCAATCCGGCCCGTTTCGACGTTCCCGGCATCGGAGCCACGATCGATGCGACCGTGCAGCAGAACGTCGAATACTCGGTGGTGATACCCGACTCCGTCGCTTCGTGGATTCTTCCCGCCGACGGCTCGAAAGCGGTCGTTGACCGACTGTCTTTCGAAGTGAAGCCGAACGAGACGCCGCACGTGCGCGAAGCGGTTGTCCTGCTTCGCGACCTGCACAGCGAACTGAAGGGTGAAATCGCCATCCGCCAGCGATCGGCATACGTACCCGAGATCACCGACGGCTGGGATATCTACGGCGGCGGCGGTTACCGGTACGGCCCATCGATCATGATCCATGACGACGGCACGATCGACGCATGGTTCGCCGCCCCGGGCGGCCAGTACGGAGACAACGTGCTCCTGTACGAGAACAAGGGCCAAAACACGCCGGTCAGACTCGGTGCCGCCGGCTCGTCGGTGGGTCAGCGATTCACAGCCGACAGGCCGTTCTACGCCGCCGGGGCGATCTGTGTGAACTGGAACGGTCAACCGTGCGGGCTGCGCCTTTCGCTTTACCGCTGGGACACGAGCTACGATCGAACGGTCGCCTCCACTCCCGTCGCACGCCAATCGTTCACGAACTATGCCGACGGCGGATTCGTCCATGTCACAGCCTCCGAAGGCAAGTTTCCGGCGGGAACCTATCTGTGGGTCATGGACGAAGGCACGACGGAGCATTCCGGACTGTGGAAGCATCCGGGCGTCGTCACGGGCGTCACGAACTACCAGAACGGACAAGCGGTCGACTTCAGCCTGGCAGGTCAGTACATGTTGGAATATTCGGGAGGAAGCACATTCTGGGATCAAGCCTCCTACCAGCGATCGGAGGACGGCGGAATCAATTGGAGTCAGGAGAAAATGGTGCTGCTGCCGACCGAGTTCTCGTCGGACCACTTCTCGGTCTGCGACCCTGGCGTCGCGCGCTGGGGAGGCTACTACTACGCGGGCTATACGTCGACCGAGAACCTGAACATGGTCGAGAACCACGTCTACATTGCGCGCTCGCAGTCGCCCGAAGGTCCGTGGGAGAAATGGAACGGCACGGGCTGGACGACCGGTGCGGACGTGCAGCCGATGATCCGCTATACGGACGACCCGACCGCTTTCGGGGCCGGCGAGCCCTCGATCGTCGTGCTCGACGGAACGATCTACTTCTATTACTCGTGGAACGACTCGGGTACCGGCATCAAGACCAGGCTGGCGACGGCCGACGCGACCGATCCGCTGTGGCCCGCCCACCTCGATTTCCACGGCGTCGTGATCGATAAAAGCGCGATCGCGGGCTCCGACCATTGCGACGTGAAGTACCGCGAGGACATCGGCAAGTTCCAAGCCGTCCACACGGCCTCGCGGATGAGCGCCGACAGCTACATCGTGCTGTGGCAGTCCGACGACGGCATCCGTTTCGAGAAAATCGCCGAGTTGCGGGACGGCCTGCAGCCCTATCTCCACAATTGCGGATGGAGCGGCGACGAGCTCGGGCATATCAAGCCCGGCGTACAGCAGTACATCGCATACGCTTACGGAACCGACTGGGGAAACTGGAAAACCCGTTGGAGCCGGGTCGATTTCTGACCTCCGGCCAAACGCCGGACAGGATAGCCCGAGGAAGGTACGGGACTCGATCCGCACGAATACGGTATAGGACGTCCGGAGCGGGAAACCTTCCCTCCTTTCGTCCCAAAAACGGAAAGCAAAGCCTGACAATCGGCGATTGTCAGGCTTTTTCGTTGACCCACCAAGACTCGAACTTGGAACGACAGAACCAAAATCTGCTGTGTTACCATTACACCATGGGTCAATCCGCCTCCGGACCAACCGGACGGGCAAATATAGTTCAATAATTCGTCATCTGCAAATTTCGTCCACGATCCGCCGGGTCGCCCCGCGATGGGACTCGACATACGTCCTGCATGCCTCGCCGGCACGTTGCGTCGCTGCGGGATCGCGATACAGGCGGTCGAACCACTCGAGCAGTTGCGCGCCGTCGGCGATGCTCTCGGCTCCTCCCGACTCGATCAGGTCGCAGGCTTCCCGGAACTTCCCGTAATGCGGCCCGAACGCCAGCGGCAGGCCGAATACGGCCGCCTCCAGCGTGTTGTGTATTCCCGCGCCGAAACCGCCGCCGATATAGCCCCAGCGGCCGTACCGGTACAAGGACGACAGAATGCCGATCGTATCGACTATCAGTACGCCGGCTTCCGCCGAATCAGTCTCCGGGGTCAGTTGCGTATAGCGGAGGGCCGGACGACCGATGCGGCCGATCAGACGCTCGATCCGGTCCGGGTCGATCTCGTGCGGCACGACGATGAACTTGACGTCGCGGTAGCGATCGATCATCCCGAGCAACAGTTCTTCGTCGGGAGGCCATGTGCTCCCCGCCACGAAAACGGGCCGGCCGGCCGCGAAGCGCTCGATTTCAGGCAACCGCTTGGCCCGAGCGGCAATCGAGCAGACCCGGTCGAAACGCGTGTCGCCCGTCACCGATACGCAGCGGACGCCGATGCGTCCGAGCAACGCCCGCGACTCATCGTTCTGCACGAAAATATGGCTGAACGCGCCCAAAGCCCGGCGAAACAGACCGCCGTAAGGCCGGAAAAATATCTGACCGCGCCGGAAAATCGACGAAATCAGGTAGAGGCGCGTTCCCTCCTTTCGCATCGCGAGCAGGTAGTTGATCCAGAACTCGTACTTGACGAAAACGGCCACTTTCGGCCGGAAGATGCGCAAAAAGCGCCGCGCATTGCGCGGAGTATCGGCCGGAAGGTAGAATACCCAGTCGGCGCCGGCATAGTTTTTCCGCACTTCGTAACCCGACGGAGAAAAGAACGTCAGCAGAATCTTGTATCGGGGACATGCCTCGCGGAGCGCCTCGATCACCGGGCGTCCCTGCTCGAACTCCCCGAGCGAGGCGGCGTGAAGCCATGCGACCTCGTCGTCCGGTCCGACGACCTCGGCCATGCGGCGGAAAATATCCTTGCGTCCGCGAACCCACAGCCGGGCCTTCGGATTGAACGGCGCGGCCATGCGCAGCCCGGCATTCATCAGCAGAATGCCCAGATCGTAAAGCAATCGCATAGGGTTATTTCAGAATATCCTCGAGCCCCTTGCGGTTCAGTACCGTGATCCGGTCGCCGGAAAGGGCGACCAGACGCTTTTTCTCCAATTCGGCGAGCACGGTCTGCACGGCGCTGCGCGTCGCGTCGAAATACTGCGCTATCTCGCGGATGTCGGGCATCTCGACCGAGGGGGAAGCTTCGGTCGAATGCCCGAGCAAATAGCCGGCCGCCTTCTCCTTCAGCGAGCGGAACGACAGGAAATAGATTTTTTTCGACCAGACGTTGGCCCGGTTCGAGATGATGTCGATGAAGTTCGACATAATCAGCACGTTGCTCTGCATCAGCTCGAACAGGTAACCCCGATGCAGCGTCATGATCGTCGCGTCGCCGTCGGCCACCACGTCGATCGGCAGTTTGTTGTAGCCGCCGAACAGGAAAGCCGGCGCAATCAGCTGCGGAGCCTCGAGCGGCTCGATCGTCACGGGACGCCCCGACGCGGCGGGCATCTCGCCGTGCACCTTCCCCCGCACGATAATCATCAGGCCCGAATAGGCCGTATCCCGGCGGGCTATCAGCTCGCCGTCGCGGTAATCGGCCAGCGTGTAGTCCCCGCGGCCGTCGATAACTTCATGGATCTGATCTTCCGTCAACCCTCTGAACAGCGGGCACTCGGTCAATATGGAATACATAGCGTTCGCATTATGTTTGTTTTCCGTTGCTGTCAAACGACGGGTGAAATTACCTATTTTCCCGACGATTTCCAAAAACTCGCGCGATACGGCTCCGGCAGTACTGTCGAACGCCCGCAGGAGCATCCGGCGCGAAAAACCGCGCCCGGACACACGCTCCGCGGAGCGCCCTGCTCGAAGCCCTTTCCCGAAACGCAACGATATTCGAGTCTCGTCCTTTCGGAGCGGACGACTACGGGCCCGTCTATCGCTTCCTCCGGACACGGTCCCCGCCATCCCGTCTTATCGACTTTATCCCTCGGACCGGCTACTGCCCGGCCCCGAAAGACGCCGACTCCGGAATCGCCCCCGGCCGCGGACGGTCATGCACTATGAACGCAGGCCGCCGTTTCCGCCTCGCGTAGTCCCGAAAGCTCCGGCTTAGTCCGAACGGCCGCCGCAGACGCCTCTCCGTTCGCAGACGCGGACCGGTCCGAAAAATCAGAGAGAAACGCCTCCGGCTCATACGCAATATACTCATTTTTTTGCAGAGCGGCACGCTTTTTCTTCCGGACAGCCGGAACGCAGGGAAAGCGGCAGCGTTTCCGGTCGCACTCAGAATCCTCAAGCGGCATTTCTCAGGACCTTTGCGCGCATCCGGCAATCCGAAAGGCCGGATTCGCACGATATAAGAGACGGCGGATATGCGCCGATAACAAAAAAAAACTTATTTTTACGACCGGTACGGTCTGCCGGAAGCCGGCTTCCGAACCGTAAAGCGCTTATGCCGAACATCCGGGAGCATCGTCGAGCTGCCCGCATGCTCGCATAACGCCAAGAACGAAACTACGAACCCTAACTTCCCGAAACCCATGCCGCAAACGGAAATTCCCGCCGCCGCTTTCGCCGACACCAAGCCGCATTACGACATACTGGACGGATTGCGCGGAGTGGCAGCCCTGACGGTCGTCTGCTTCCATCTGTTCGAAGCCTACGCCACCAGTCATCTGGACCAGAAAATCAATCACGGATACCTGGCCGTCGATTTCTTCTTCATTCTCTCCGGCTTCGTCGTCGGCTACGCCTACGACGACCGGTGGAAAAAGATGACCGTCGGCGACTTCTTCAAGCGCAGGCTGATCCGCCTGCAGCCCATGGTCGTGATCGGAGCCCTGATCGGAGCCGTCATGTTCTACTTTCAGGGCTGCCCGGTCTGGGATGTCTCGAAAATCTCCGTGACCATGCTGCTCGTAGCCACGCTGATGAATGCGCTGCTCATCCCCGCGACCCCCGGTTCCGAAATCCGGGGAGTCGGCGAGATGTATCCGCTCAACGGCCCGAGCTGGTCGCTGTTCTTCGAATACATAGGCAACATTCTCTACGCGCTTTTCCTCCGCAGACTTCCCACTCGGGCTCTGGCCGCGCTGGTCCTGCTCGCAGGCTGCGGCCTGATCGCGTTCGCCGTATGGGGACCGCTCGGCGACATCTGCGTCGGCTTCGCCCTGACGGAAGAGAACATAGTCGGCGGCTCCTTGCGCCTGCTGTTCTCGTTCTCGGCCGGGCTGCTGATGTCGCGCGTATTCAAGCCCGTCCGTGTCAGGGGAGCTTTCTGGATAGGCGCTCTGGGAGTCGTCGCGGTATCGGCCGTGCCCCGGATCGGCGGCAGCGAGCACCTGTGGATGAACGGGCTGTACGACGCCGCTTGCGCCATCGCGGTCTTCCCGCTGATCGTTTATCTCGGAGCCTCGGGCAAGACGACGGACAAGGCGACGACGCGGATATGCAAGTTCTTGGGCGACATATCGTACCCCCTGTACATGGTACACTATCCTTTCATATACCTGTACTACGCATGGGTCAAGAACGAGAACCTCACGTTCGCCCAGTCGCTGCCCGGAGCCGCGGCCCTCGTCGTCGGCTCGGTCATACTGGCCTATCTGTGCCTGAAACTGTACGACGAACCGGTCCGCAGATTCCTGACAAAACGCTTCCTGAACATAACGAAACGTCCGTAAGGCCGGCTACGAGCCTCTCCATGCATGCTTCCGCACATCCGCGCGGGCATGAGAAAAGACGGCTCGTTTCCGTGCCGGCAGGTTCGCGCCGCACTTTCCCGTCGCCGGTCCGGCGACGAGGCTTAACCTTTTCTTAACCCAAAAGCAACTCTATCTTAACCGTCTCTTAAAGTTGCGTTCATTCTCCCGGACTACCTTTGCGGCAAACCGATGAGAATGCCTTTGAAAAAGATCGCCCTTCTGCTCGCGGCGCTCGGCCTGACGGCCGCCGCCTGCGCCCAGAAACTCAAGGGAAGCGACACGCTGCTGCCGCTGGCCCAGAAAGCCGCCGAAAACTATTCGGAGAAAAATCCCTCGGCCCATGTCACCGTCACGGGCGGAGGCAGCGGAGTCGGCCTGTCGTCGCTCCGCGAAGGCACGACCGACATCGCGATGGCCTCGCGTCGGATCAAGTTCGACGAACGGGTCCGGATGCAGCAGGCGGGCCGTCCGGTCGAGGAACTGACCGTCGCGTTCGACGCGCTGGCCGTCATCGTCCACCCCTCGAACCCGGTCTCCCGACTGACCCGGGAACAGCTCGAAGGGATTTTCCGCGGCAAGATCACAAACTGGAAGCAAGTGGGAGGCGAAGACCGCAAGATCGTCGTCTACTCGCGCGAAACGAGTTCGGGAACTTACGAATTCTTCAAGGAGAGCGTGCTCAAACACCGCAACTACATGCCGGCCGTACTGAGCATGCCGGCCACGGGCGCGATCATCCAGTCCGTCAGTCAGACGCCCGGAGCGATCGGTTACGTCGGACTGGCCTATCTCAACCCGGAGGTCAAGGCGCTCGCCGTTTCTTACGACGGAGGCGGGAGCTACGTCGCCCCGACGTTCGACAATGCCCGGTCGAAAAGCTACCCGATCGTCCGGCCGCTCTACTTCTATTATACGAAATCGAACGAGGCCGCCGTCCGGCCGCTGGTCGACTACCTGACTTCGGACGAGGGACAGGCTATGGTGGCGTCCATCGGTTTCATTCCGATCCGTTAAAGCCCGTCCGAGCGCGACCCAATCACCGAAAACCGTGAAACTGAAACCGAGAAAAATAGCGGAGGCCGTCGCCGAGAAAATCCTGATGGCGAGCGGCTACCTGACCAGTATCGTGATCGTACTGATCGTCGTCTTTCTGTTCCGCGAGGGAGCCGGTCTGTTCGACTCGCCGGCCGTCGAGCAAGGCTACGTGCTGGCCGTCAACCGGGCGAACCCGGTGCAGAGCCTGACTCCGGAACAGATCATGCAGATATTCGACGCCGACCTGACGAACTGGAGCGAGGTAGGAGGTCCCGACGACTCGATTCTGGTCTTCCGGCTCGACGACATCACGAGCTACGCGACCGAGCAGGAGCTCGGAGCCGACCTGAGCCGCGCGCCGCAATGTCTGAGCCGGATCGTGGCCGATCATCCGAACATGATCGCCTATCTGCCCGAACAGTACGTCGCCCCCGACTTCGCCGGCAAGGTTCTCGGCGAAGGACGGATCACGCCGGCGAGCTTTTTCGCCGGGCGGCAGTGGTATCCGACCGCCGCGCCGGCCCCGCAGTACGGTCTGATTCCGCTGCTGGCCGGCACGCTGTGGGTCAGTCTGGCGGCCATCCTGATCGCATTGCCGCTGGGGCTTTCCGTCGCCATCTACATGGCCGAGCTGGCCGACTCGCGGCTGCGCCGGATGCTGAAACCCGTGATCGAGCTGCTGGCCGGCATTCCGTCGGTCGTCTACGGATTCTTCGGGCTCGTCGCGGTCGTGCCGCTGGTACGCGACGTCTTCGACCTGCCGGTCGGCGAGACGGCACTCGCCGGCAGCCTGATTCTGGCAATCATGGCGCTGCCGACGATCATCACCGTCGCCGAGGATACGATCCGCACGACTCCCCGAGCCATGCGCGAATCGAGTCTGGCGCTCGGCGCGACGCATTGGCAGACGATCCGCCGGGTCGTGTTGCCGTACTCGGCCTCGGGCATCGCCGCGGCGGCCGTGCTGGGCATCGGCCGCGCGGTCGGCGAAACGATGGCCGTGCTGATGGTAACCGGCAACGCCGCCGTCGTGCCGCACTCGCTGCTCGAGCCCGTGCGGACGATTCCCGCGACGATCGCCGCCGAGCTGGGGGAGGCTCCGGCCGGAGGCGCCCACTACGAGGCGCTGTTCATGCTGGGCTGCATCCTGTTCCTGCTCACGCTGCTGCTGAGCATCGCGGTCGAGATGATTTCGGCCCGACGGCCCAAGACGATGTAAACAAGGAAACCGCGCCGACGCCCGGAGAAAGATTCCCCGCCGGTGCGCGCGAGAAACGAAAAAAACAATAACGAACGGACAACATGATAACGTCCTCGAAAATATCGAAACGCAAGAAGCGCTCGCAACGACTTGCCTTCGGGCTGTTCCGACTGACAAGCCTGCTGGTCGTGGCCATACTGGTATGGATTCTGGGTTTCATCATCGTCAAAGGAGCCGGCGTCGTCAGTTGGGAATTTCTCACCTCGATGCCCGAAAACGGGATGACCGAGGGAGGCATCCTGCCGGCTATCGTCGGCACGCTCTGCCTGGTGGCGGGCAGCATCGCCGTCGCGTTTCCGCTCGGCGTGATGTCGGGCATCTATGTCAGCGAATACGCCCGCGACAACTGGCTCGTCAGAGTGATCCGCGTCATGACGAGCAACTTGAGCGGCGTACCGTCGATCGTGTTCGGCCTGTTCGGCATGGCGCTGTTCGTCCGTACGCTCGGATTCGGCGACTCGATCATCGCCGGCTCGCTGACCCTCGCCCTGCTCGTGCTGCCGATCGTGATCCGGACGACCGAAGAGGCGATGCGCTCGATCGACAACTCGCTGCGCAACGGCAGCTACGCGCTCGGCGCGACCAAACTGCAGACCGTCTGGCGCGTACTGCTGCCGATGGCTTTCCCGAACATCGTCACCGGGCTGATCCTCTCGATCGGCCGCGTGTCGGGCGAGACGGCGCCCATTCTGTTCACGGCCGCCGCCTATTTCCTGCCGAAACTGCCCGACAGTATTTTCGATCAGGTCATGGCCCTGCCTTATCACCTGTACGTGATCGCAACGAGCGGAACGGATCTGGAAGCCTCCCGTCCGATGGCTTACGGAACGGCTCTCGTGCTGATCGCGATCGTATTGCTGATCAATCTGCTGGCAAACGGACTGAGACGCTATTTCGGCCGCAAAGTGAAAACGAACTAACGAAACCCTATCGTCATGATCAACATAAGTGCGAAAGACGTCAACTTCTATTACGGCAGCTTCCATGCGCTGAGGAACATCACGCTCGGCATCGAGCGTAACACGGTCACGGCCTTTATCGGCCCCTCGGGCTGCGGCAAGTCGACTTTCCTGCGATTGCTGAACCGGATGAACGACCTGATCGAGGGAACGCGCCTCAGCGGCGAGATCCGGATCGACGGCGAGGACATCTACGGCCGGGACGTCGAGGTCGTCGAGCTGCGCAAAAAGGTAGGCATGGTTTTCCAGAAACCGAATCCGTTTCCGAAGACGATCTATGAGAACGTCGCATACGGACTGCGCGTGAACGGCGTCCGCGACCGCCGGCTGATCGACGAGCGCGTCGAGAGCTCGCTCAAGGGAGCCGCGCTGTGGGACGAGGTGAAAGACAAGCTGAAGAAATCGGCCTTCGAGCTGTCGGGCGGGCAACAGCAGCGCCTCTGCATCGCGCGGGCGCTGGCCGTGCGGCCGTCGATCCTGCTGATGGACGAGCCGGCCTCGGCGCTCGACCCGATCTCGACATCGAAAATCGAGGACCTGATCTACGAACTGAAAAAGGAATACACGATCGTCATCGTCACGCACAACATGCAGCAGGCGGCGCGCGTCAGCGACCGTACCGCATTCTTCTACATGGGCGAGCTCGTCGAGTACGACCAGACCCGGCAGATGTTTCTGAACCCCTCGAAAGAGGCCACGCAGAACTACGTGACCGGCCGGTTCGGCTGATTCGGTACCTTTGCGCCGCAAGCGCCTGAAAGAGACCGCTCCCGAACGACTGCGGAGAGAGAAAAAACGACAACCGCAGGACCGGGCGCAAAGCCGTCCTCCGCCGGATCGGACACCCGCGACGAGAGGCTTTCCCGTCCGAACGGGACGCTCCGTAAACCGCCGATTGAAGCAAAAACATCAAATACCGAAAATCCATGCGACATACCGAAGAATCGATCAAGCGCGTCAAAAAAAGCCTGGCCGAGATGTGGCTTCTCGTGCAGGGACAGGTCGAAAAAGTCTCAGCCGCCCTGCTCGAGCGGAACCGCGAACTGGCGCTCGAAGTGCGCAGCCGCGAAAAAATGGTCGATGCCTACGAGCTGACGGTCGACCGCGAGTGCGAGAATTTTTTCGCGCTGCTGACGCCGGTAGCCGTCGACCTGCGCATGATGCTGTCGATCGTCAAGATCAACAACAACCTGGAGCGCATAGGCGACTTCGCCGACGGCATCGCCGTCTTCGTCGTCGAAAACCTCAACGACAAGATCACGCCGGAGCTGATCGAACGGCTCGAACTCAAACGGATGTTCCAAGAGACGCTGTGCATGCTGAGCCTGTGCAAGGCGGCCCTGGCCAACGAGGACAGCGCGATGGCGGGCAAGGTCTTCGCCAAAGACAATCTGGTCGACCGGATCAACGCCGACGCGATCGCCGTGCTGGCCGAGCACATGAGCGCGCATCCCGACGCGATCGCGGACTGTCTGCACCTGCATTCTGCGATCCGCCGCATCGAACGTATCGGCGACCGGTGCAGCAACATCGCCGAGGACATCGTGTTCTATCTGGAAGCGCGGGTACTCAAACACCACGATACCGGACCGGCCGAAGAGAAGTAACGGACCGCCCGACGAGCTCCGGATTTTCCCGTTACCCAAGAAACCTCCCTTGCGCCGGAAGCGGGCTGCGGCACCCTTCCGGCGCCGTTTCTCCGCACCTGGACACGGGAACTTCCGGTTACTCCAACGAGGGCAAGCGTTTCAACATATCCCTGATCCGAACGGCCGTCCGGGGCATCGGCTCGGCTACCGTCAGACCGACCACCTCCCGCGCCCGGGCGATGTCGCCGATCAGCTGGACGACCTGATCGACGGTCATCCCGTCCGGAACGACGCCCACGGCCGCAACGAGATCGGCCGGATCGAGCACGTCCAGATCGAAATGGATCAGCACCTTCGAGGCCCCGCAACCTTCCAGCCACTCTACGACCGCGCGGCTGTCGCCGGCCACGTCCTGCGGAGCGAGGTGCGCGATGCCGAGCTCCCTCTGCCGCGCCCTGATTTCATCGCGCTCCCAATCGCGCAGACCGACCAGCAGCACGCGCGACGGGTCGATGCGCGCAGGTAGTTCGGCGAGTATCTTCGCATCGCCGAGACCCATGCAGGCCGCGAGCGCCATCGCATGATAGCCGGAATAAGCGTCGCCGGGCAAGGTGATGTCGGGATGAGCGTCTATCCAGATCACGGCCGCGTCATCCCCGTACTTCCCGGCCAGAAAGGCGAACGGAGCCGCGCTGACGGAGCAGTCGCCCCCGAACGTCACGATCCGGTCGGGATCGCCGGCACGCAGCATGCTCACGGCGGCCCTCGTCTGGGCAACGATCGCATCGCGGTCGAGCACTCCGTCCGTCACCCGGCGCTCCGCAATGCCGTCGGCGACGGGAACCGTCAGCGTTTGCACGCTGCTGTGCGGAGCCAGAAAGGCGAGCAGCTGCGCTCCCAGAAAATATCCTCTCGCCGCATCGTCGGGATTCCTTATCTCGGGAACCCACCGGACGATGTCGCCGCCCTGCCACTGGGGATAAATCAGGCGAACCGTTCTCTTTTCGTTTTCCATATCGCGAAATCTACAACAAGATAATTACCATATCGATACGCCAAGAGCTCCCGCATGGAATCTCACAGTCGCGGACTGCGGCTACGGACCGCGCGTCCGATCCGCTTTCCCGGCACCCCTTCGCCGAAAGGAACTTCGTTTCGGGACGAAAGCGTTGAAAATTCGACAGCCGGATACGGCAAGACATCTATGCGGGAGTTCTATACCGTATCCGCAGCACGTTTCCGGAACGCAGACAGACCGGCTTGCGCACCCGATCCGCCTGGCGTGCGGGACATATCCGGTCCTTCCTGTGGCAACAGGGCATCCGCGACGCCTTCGTCATCGCTGGCCCCGTTCCCTTCAGTCCCGCCAAACGATCCGGGGAAACGCGCTTCGCAATGGCTTCCGGACCGCAGGGAACGAAATGCCGGCACGCGTCGTCCCCATTCAACCGTATCTCGATACGTTGCGTCCGGAAAATTGCCGACCCGCAAGCCCCCCGCACTCAGGAGACAAAAGACCTCCGGACCCGGAATTTTCGCCGAGAGCCGGAAAGCGTTCCGGATCCGCGCCCGACCGAAAGGCCGGCCGAACGACCGGGAGCCGTCGGGCTCGAAAGCAAGAGCGGCAAGCGTTCTTTCCGCACGGTCCGTCACCAGCGCGGTGTCATCGCATTCGGAAAATAATGCAGGTCGCATTCCCCGTCCGGCCGATACTCGACCGTCACCAAATCGAACTGCGTATCCGTATCGAAGCCGTAGAGCGCGACATAATGCTCGGCGGCCCGCATCAGCGCCGCGAACTTGCGGGGCGTCATCGCCTCCTCGGGCGGCGAGAGCGCGCCGCTCCGGCGGCACTTGACCTCGACGACATGGAGCACGCCCTCGCGCAGAGCCACGATGTCGAGTTCGTAACGCCCGCTGCGCCAATTTCGATGCAACAGCTCGAACCCGTTGGCAATAAGCCATTCGGCCGCCGCCTGCTCGCCCCTCAGGCCCGCCTCGCGCGACTGCACGGCTAATCCAGTAAGAAATTCAGATCGTCGCCGGGCCGCACCTCGTAGGGCGCCTGCCCCTTGCGGAAGATCCGCATCGGACGTTCGCCTATCAGCTCGATCCGCCCGTTCTCGACACGCAGGATACATCCTTCGCGAAGCCCTGCGACCGTCATGCACGGATTGGCTTCGACATACTCGAGCAGCCGCTGTTCGCGCGTCTCGCCGGCATGACCGTCGGGATGGGCGTCGGTATAGTGCGGATTGATCTGGAACGGAACGAGCCCTGCCGCCGTGAACGTAGCCGGCTCGACGATCGGCATGTCGTTGGTCGTGCAGATCGTCGGACAGGCGACATTGCTGCCGGCGCTCCAGCCGACGTACGGAACGCCTTCGGGCACTCTCTCGCGGATCACCCTCAGCAAGCCCTGCTCCTGCATCGCCTTCACAAGCGCGAAAGTGTTTCCTCCTCCGACGACGATCGCCTCCGCCTGCGACAGCATGCGGGCCGGATCGCTCTCGCGATGCACCGAACGCACATCGATGCCGAGTTCCGAAAAACGGGCCTGCACTTTGGTCAGGTAATCGTCATAGGAAAACGTCACGGCCGCATAAGGCACGAAAGCGACCTGCCGGACACCGCCGAGGAAATCGGCGATCTGCCGCTTGGGGTACTCGAGATAAGCCTCGCCGGCATTGGTCGAATTGCTGATCAGCAACAGGCGCATCGATGGTTTTCTCTTCATATCGCATACGTTTAGTTTGTCTATTTCCGCTTCGATCACGAGAGGATAATAGCGGTACTCCAGAGCGTGCACCTTCTCGGCCACCCGCTCGGGCGTATCGCCCGGCTCGACCTCCGTGCGGTAGCGGGCCACGATGTCGCCGCTGTCGTAATGTTCGTTGACCCGGTGGATCGTGATGCCCGTCTCCCGATCGCCCGATTCGACGACGGCCCGGTGCACCCGGTCGCCGTACATGCCCTTGCCCCCGTGCCGGGGCAACAGGGAAGGATGCACGTTCAGAATCCGGCCTCCGTAAGCCCCGAGCAGATTGTCCGGCACGAGCCACAAGAATCCGGCCAACACGATGTAGCCGATCCCCTCGCGCCGCAATCTCTCGACGACCCGATCGCTATTATAAAAGGTATCGCGGTCGAAAATTTCCGTCCCGATGCCGAGCCTGCGCGCCCGTTCGAGCACCGGCGCGTCGGGACGGTTCGACAGGATCAGCGTCACGCGGGCCTTCTCTCCTGCCGCGAAATAAGAGGCCACATTCTCGGCATTCGTCCCCGAACCGGAGGCGAACACGGCTATCTTTATCATAAACAATGATTTACAGAATCAAAACCCGATTAAATGCGCAAAAAACGCTTCGGATGACCAAAAATAATCCAAAAAGTATTACTTTTGCAAAAATTTGGCTTTGAAATAGAAGTTATTTTTCGGAATAAACGCAATTGTCAAACTTAAACTATTGGTATTATGTCAGACGTTTCATCAAAAGTAGTGGACATCATCGTCGACAAGCTCGGCGTTGACGCTGCCGAAGTGGTTCCCGCCGCAAGCTTCACCAACGACCTCGGGGCCGACTCGCTCGACACCGTGGAGCTGATCATGGAGTTCGAGAAGGAATTCGAGATCTCGATTCCCGACGAAGACGCTGAGAAGATCACCACCGTAGGCGACGCAATCAACTACATCAGCGAGAAAAAGAAGTAATTTTTCAGGCCTTTGAAACAGGCGTTTGTCGAACGAATTGACCGAAGTTCTATGAAACAAAGAAGAGTTGTGGTAACGGGGATAGGCACCATCAACCCCTTAGGCAACAGCATTGAGGAATATTTCTCCAACCTTGAGAAAGGTGTGAGCGGAGCAGGACCCATTACTCATTTCGACCCTTCCAACTTCAAAACGAAATTCGCCTGCGAGCTCAAAGGCTACGACGCCGCCAGTTTCTTCGACCGCAAGGAGTTGCGCAAGTACGACCTGTACTCTCAGTATGCGCTCGTCGCTGCCGAACAGGCCGTCAAGGACTCGGGCGTCGATCTGGAGAAGATCGACCGCGATATGGTCGGAGTGATCTGGGGCTCCGGAATAGGTGGACTGGAAACGTTCTACCAAGAGGTAAAGAGCTATGTTGAGGGCGGCTTTATCCCTCGATATAGCCCTTTCTTCATTCCGAAGATGATCGCCGACCTGGCTGCCGGGCACATCTCGATGAAATACGGCTTCCGGGGTCCCAACTTCTGTACCGTTTCGGCCTGCTCGTCGTCGAACCATGCGATGATCGACTCGCTGAACTACATCCGCTGGGGCAAGGCGGACATGATCCTGACGGGAGGCTCCGAAGCCGCCATCAATCCTCCGGGAGTGGGCGGATTCAACTCCATGCAGGCTCTTTCGACCCGAAACGACGAGCCGCAGAAGGCCTCGCGCCCGTTCGATGCGGACCGTGACGGCTTCGTGATCGGGGAAGGCGCCGGAGCGTTGCTGCTCGAGGAATACGAGCATGCCGTAGCCCGCGGAGCCAAAATTTACGCCGAAGTGGCCGGCGGCGGCATGAGCGCCGACGCCTATCACCTGACCGCGCCCCATCCCGAAGGAGTCGGAGCGAAGAAATCGATGACCGACGCGATCAAGGACGCCGGCATCGCTCCCGACGACATCGACTATGTCAACACCCACGGCACGTCGACCCCGGTCGGCGATTTGGCCGAAGTGGCCGGCATCGTCGCTTCGTTCGGAGACCACGTATACGATATGAACATCAGCTCGACCAAGTCGATGACCGGACACCTGCTGGGCGCCGCAGGCGCGATCGAGGGTCTTGCCTGCATCATGGCGATCACGAAAGGGATCGTGCCTCCGACGATCAACGTCGAGAACCTCGATCCGAAGATAGACCCGAAGATCAACCTGACGCTGAACAAGGCGCAGAAGCGCGATGTGAAGTACGCGCTGAGCAACACGTTCGGCTTCGGCGGGCATAACTCGACGGTCGTATTCAAAAAAATCTGACGGACGTGCTCGACCGGATACGATTGTACTGGAAGCTGCATCACAGCAGGGACAAGGCGTATTACAAGGCACTGGACGGGATTTTCGGCGTCTGCCCGAATAATATAGAGCTTTATAAGCTGGCCTTGATTCACAGGTCAGCTTCTCTTTTTCTGGACGACGGCACGCCGATCAACAACGAGCGGCTCGAATTTCTGGGCGACGCCGTGCTCGAGTCGATCGTCTCGGACTATCTGTTCATCGAGTTTCCCGAGCAGAACGAGGGCTTTCTGACGAAGCTGCGGTCGCGCATCGTCAGCCGAGCGTCGCTGAACAAGCTGGCCGTCCGTATCGGGCTCGACCGGCACATTATCACGCAGGGCAACTACAGTTCCCAGCAGAAAAACCTCTACGGCGACGCGCTCGAAGCCATGGTCGGAGCGCTCTATCTGGACAAGGGGTACGATTTCACCAACAGATTGATAATAAACCATCTGTTGAATCGATATATCGATCTGGTCGATATGACCGAGCAGGAGACCGACTTCAAGAGCCGGCTGATCGAGTGGAGCCAGAAGAACAAGCGCGCCCTGTCGTTCGACACGGTGCCGAGCCCGCTCTATACACAGAAAATCCCGCACTTTCACACGAGCGTCTCGATCGACGGACAGCCGACCGGCACCGGCGAGGGACACAGCAAGAAAAGCTCCGAGCAAAAAGCCGCTCTGTCGGCTCTGATCCGGCTCCGCGAAACGGGCGAGCACGGCACGGCGGAGCATATCGAAGAGTAAATGCCCGCCGCAGGGCATCACGATCAAAGACCTGGTCATCATGGAAGATCACCCGCTTTCCGACAAACAGGTCCGGGAAAAGCTCATTGCCCGGGGAGCCTCCGCATTGACGGATACCGAACTACTGAGTATTCTGCTTCACGGCAGCGGTCCCGGCGGCCCGGCCACCGAGCTGGCCGGGCGCCTGCTCGACCGCTTCGAGGGCAGTTTGGCGCGAATGGGCCGGTGCAGTCTGGCAGAACTGCGCTCGGCCGAGAGTCTGGGCATTGCCCGGGCCGCCGTACTGTCCGCCGCGCTGGAACTGGGCCGCAGACTGAGAGCCGAGCAAAGCCGGTCGCTCGATCAGGTACAGACCGACCGCGACGTAATCGAGATGTTCCGTCCGCTGATCGCCGAGCTGCCTTACGAAGAATTCTGGGCCCTGTATCTCAACTCGTCGAACCGGGTGCTCGACCGTGTACGCATCAGTCAGGGCGGCGTATCGGCCACGGTCGTCGACCACCGGCTGATCGTCAAGCGGGCCGTCGAGAAGCTGGCCCACGCCGTGATCCTCGTGCACAATCACCCCTCGGGCAGCGAACTCCCGAGCGAGGAGGACCGCACGGTGACCGAGCGCGTCGCGCAAGCCGTCTCGCTGTTCGACATCGCGCTGCTCGACCATATCATCGTCACGTCCGGCCCCTGTTACAGTTTCCGCAACGAAGGCTTTTTCGACGATAGAGATTAGCCTCCTCTCGGAACATTTCCATCGAAATCGCTCAAAACGTCTTCCGGCACGGGATACCGTGCCGTTTTTTTTGATTTCTGTCGTTCCGTTTGTGCTCTCCGATTCGGCTTCCCGACCTCCTTCATCTCGTTCGGTTCCGGACAAGACCGGCCCTGTCCGATCCAATCCGCAGCCCGGCGGCCACGCTTAAATCCGCTCTTAAGAAACCAAACCCCGATCACAAAAAAGTCTCCACGGAGTACGCGGAGACATAGGTATAAAACCTTCGGCCTATAGCCTTATTGTGATAAGATGTAGAACTCTTACGTGTCAAATATACGAAAAAAATCTTGCGATTGCAAAATTTTATTTAATTTTACTACAAACAGACACCGATATGACAAAAATATTAGGATTGGACTTGGGAACCGCCTCGATCGGATGGGCTCTCGTAGAGCGGAACGACACGGAATATGCCTTGCTCGACCAAGGTGTAGACATCTTTCAGGAAGGCGTGGCACGCGAAAAGAACAGCGAGAAGCCCGCCGTGCAAGACCGAACCGCAGCCCGCGCCCTGCGCCGTCATTATGCCCGGCGACGATTGCGCAAGATCGATTTGCTCCGTGTGCTCGTTCGCCACGACCTCTGTCCTGCTCTGACCGACGAACAACTGAAAGATTGGAAACAGAAGAAAATCTATCCGCTGACGGACGAATTCATCCGCTGGCAACGAACGGACGACCGCACGGACAAGAATCCCTACCGCGACCGCTACAAGGCGCTGACCGAAACGCTCGACCTCGACACGCAAAGGGACCGTTACACGCTCGGCCGGGCCTTATATCATCTGGCGCAGCGGCGCGGATTCCTGAGCAATCGCAAGGATGCCGGCGACGAAAGCGAGAGCGGTAAGGTCCGGCAGAGCATCGAGGGCCTGACGGCCGACATGGAGAAGGCCGGATGCTCCTATCTGGGCGAATACTTTTACCGGCTTTACGCCCGAAAAGAGAAAATCCGTACGAAATACACCTCTCGCAACGAGCACTATCTGGCCGAATTTCGGGCCATCTGCGAAAAACAGCGGCTCGCCGACGATCTGAGGAAGGCATTGCACCGCGCCATTTTCTACCAACGGCCGCTGAAATCGCAGAAGGGATCGGTCGGCCGATGCACGTTCGAAAAGGACAAAAGCCGATGCCCGGCATCGCATCCGCGGTTCGAAGAGTTCCGGATGCTCTCCTTCGTCAACAACATCCGGATCACGACGCCCGACGACCCGGAACCTCGTCCGCTCTCGCGACAGGAAGCCGAAACGATCCTGCCGCTTTTCACGCGCAAAACCAAACCGCACTTCGATTTCGAGGAGATCGCCAAGAAGCTCGCCGGCAAAGGCCGATACGCCTGCCAAGGCGACCGCGGCGAGGCGCCCTATCGCTTCAACTTCGCGCGGACAGCCACCGTCACGGGATGTCCGGTCACAGCTTCCCTCATTGCGCTGTTCGGCGACGACTATCTGACGAAAATATGCGACCTGTATACGCTCGGGGCCGGCAAGACCCGAGAACAGATACTCGGCGACGTATGGCACGCGCTCTTCTCGTTCGACGACGAAGAACGGCTTAGCGCGTGGGCAAAGCAGAAACTGCGCCTCTCCGACGACGAGGCCGGACGCTTCGCCGCCATCCGCCTGCCGCAGGACTATGCCGCGCTGAGCCTCCATGCCATTAACAAGATTCTGCCCTACCTGCGTGAAGGTTATCGCTATGACGAGGCGGTTTTCGTCGCCAACCTCAAGGCGGTGCTGCCTCCGGACATCTACTCCGACGAATCGGAACGAAACGCTATCGAAGCCGACATCGCCGCGCTGATAACCGATTTCCGACAGAATCCGCTGAACAGGGGAACGACCAAGGAGCAATGCGTCCGCGACTATCTGCGCAACTGCCGGGGCATCGACGAAAAACGCCTCGGGCGCCTCTATCATCCGTCGATGATCGAAATCTATCAGACGGCGCAGCCCGATGCGCAGGGCATCCTGCAACTGGGCTCGCCCCGAACGCCGGCAGTACGCAATCCGATGGCGATGCGGGCATTGTTCCGCTTGAGGGTCTTGGTCAACCGGTTGCTGCGCGACGGGAAAATCGATCGCGAAACGAAGATTCACATCGAGTTCGCCCGAGGACTCAACGATGCCAACCGCCGCAAGGCTATCGAGCTGTACCAGCGCGACCGCGAGGCCGAACGCAAAGCGTACGCCGACGAAATCCGCCGGCAATACGCCTCGGAATCGGGCCGGGAGATCGAACCCACCGACGACGACATCCTGAAGTACCGTCTGTGGAAGGAGCAGAACCACATTTGCCCCTACACGGGCAAACGGATCGGCCTGTCCGACTTCATGGGCGATTCCGCGCGTTTCGATATCGAGCATACCGTCCCCCGAGCGAGGGGAGGCGACAACTCGCAAATGAACAAGACCCTCTGCGAGAACCGCTTCAACCGCGAACTCAAGCGCGACAAGCTTCCGTCCGAACTCCCGAATCACGCCGACGTCATGGCAAGGATCGACGAACTCGGGTGGCCGAAGGAAATCGCCAGCTTGCAAAAACAGATCGAAATACAGAGGCGCAAGAGCAAAAGCGCTACGACCAAATCGGAAAAGGACGGAGCCATACAGCGCCGCCACGTCCTGCAGATGCGACTCGACTACTGGCGCGGCAAGTACGAGCGCTTCACGATGACGGAAGTTCCCGACGGGTTCAGCAACCGGCAGGGGGTCGATATCGGCATCATCGGCAAGTACGCGCGACTCTATCTGAAGACGGTCTTCGAGCGAATCTATACGGTCAAAGGCACCACCACGGCCGAATTCCGCCGGATGTGGGGATTGCAGGAGGAATATGCCCGGAAAGAGCGCGTGAACCATACGCATCACTGCCTCGACGCGATCGTCATCGCCTGCATCGGCCGCAACGAATACGACCGTTGGGCGCAGTACGCGGGCGACGAAGAGCGTTACAGACGGGGCGAAGGAGCGAAACCCCGCTTCGAAAAGCCGTGGCCGACTTTTACCGAAGACCTCGAGGCCGTCGCCGACAGGCTTCTCGTCGCGCATCATACGCCCGACAATATGCCCAAGCAGAGTCGCAAGCGGCTGCGCATCCGGGGCAGGATACGGACCGGCAGGAACGGCGAGACGCTCTATGCGCAGGGCGATACGGCCCGGGGAGCCTTGCATCAGCAGACCTTTTACGGAGCCATCGAGCGTCAAGGAGAGGTGAGATACGTCGTGCGCAAACCGTTGGGGCAGCTTCAGCCGTCCGACGTGGATAATATCGTCGACGACGCAGTGCGGCAAAAGGTCAAGGAAGCGATCGACGCGGTCGGTTTCAAGACGGCCATGGACACGGAGAGCCATCCGATCTGGATGAACGAGCAGAAGCGGGTGCCGATCCGCAAGGTGCGGATATTCGTGGGCAAAAATATATCTCCCAAACCCTTGGGCGGAAAGAAGCACCGGGACCTGTCCGCCCTTCCGCACAAAAGACCGGTTTACGTATCGTACGGCAGCAACTATTGTATGGCCATATACGAAGGAAAAGACAATCAAGGAAAGCTCAAGCGGACCTTCGAAATCGTCAGCACGCTGGAAGCGGCGCAGTATTTCAAGGCGAGCGCGGACAAGGCGGCGCGACCCGATCTCGTCCCGCAATCGGACGAGAAGGGCTTTCCGCTGAAGTGCATTCTGAAAACCGGAACCATGGTGCTTTTCTATGAAGAAACGCCCGAGGAGCTGTACGACTGCACGCAACAAGAGTTGGCTAAAAGACTGTACAAGCTGACGAAATTCAGTTCTATGACCACCGGCAACAACTCTTACGGCTTATGCACCTTCAGACACCATCGGGAAGCCCGTCCTGCGGGGGAGTTGAAGCCCAAAGGCGGAGCATGGAAAGCCGGAGAGGCATACCGCCCCCTCATCAGCTTATACCATACCCAACTCAACGCTTATGTCGAAGGCTTCGACTTCGAGCTGAGCGTTACGGGAACCGTTCGATTCAAACACGAATAGCCATGCTCAAGCGCACGCTTTTTTTCGCCACGCCCTTCTGCCTGAGTCTGCGAGACAATCAGTTGGTTATCGCGACGAAAGAGGCTCCCGATCTCCGGAAAAGCGTTCCGATCGAGGACATCGGCGTCGTCGTGCTCGAGCACCGGCAAACGACCGTCACGCTCCCGCTGCTGAACGCCCTGTCGGATCGCAACGTAGCCGTCGTCTTTTGCGACGGCAACCGGATGCCCAACGCCATGCTGATGAATCTCGACTCCAACCGAACGCAGGGCGAGAGCTACCGGGCGCAGATCGAGGCGAGCGAGCCGCTGAAAAAGAACCTGTGGAAGCAGATCGTCGAAGCGAAAATCCGCAATCAGGCCGCCCTGCTGCGCAAACTGGGCAAGGACGGAGACAAACTGAAGCCTTATTACCGAAACGTCAAGAGCGGCGATGCGGACAATCGCGAAGGAGCCGCCGCCAGAATATACTGGTCGGAGCTTTTCGGCAGGGAGTTCGTCCGTATTCGCGAGGGCGCGGAGCCGAACAACCTGCTGAATTACGGCTATACGATCCTGCGCGCGGCCGTAGCCCGCTCGCTGATGGGCTCGGGTCTGTTCCCTGCGTTCGGCATTTTCCACCGGAACCGCTACAACGCCTTTCCGCTGGCCGACGACGTTATGGAACCCTATCGCCCTTACGTCGACGAGCTGGTCTGCCGGCTGTATCTCGAGAATAAAACGCAGTTGACGCAAGCGGTCAAGGGCGAGCTGCTGAGCCTGCTGTATGCCGATACGCGATTCGAAAAGGTATTGCGGCCTCTCGACGTGGGGTTGACCTTCACCTCGGCATCGCTGGCGCAATGTTTCACGGGAATGCGGAAAAAGATCGCGTTTCCTCTACTGGAGTAAAAAAGATGTCTGAATTACGCCTGAACGCCTATCGTATCATGTGGCTATTCGTATTTTTCGACCTGCCGACCCATACCAAAACCGAACGGCGCCACGCGGCCCAGTTTCGCAAGGCATTGGAAAAGGACGGCTTCGCGATGATGCAATACTCGGTCTACGTCCGGCACTGCGTCTCCAAGGAAAATATGGAGGTCCATATCCGGCGGGTCCGCAAATCGATGCCGCCTTCCGGAATGACGAGCATCCTGAGCGTAACGGACAAACAATACGGCGAAATTTTGAATTTCTGGGGCAAAGTCGAACGCGCCGGTCCCGAAATACCTCAACAACTGGAATTTTTTTGATATATTTGTTTTGCAGAACGGAAAAACTGCATCGAATCGACTTCCTCAGTTCGCCGAACATCGCTTTTTTCGCGGTACATACGAATGTAATACCCTTATAATCAATAAGTGTAGTACCTGAGGTTGTGATTTGATGTAGAAATTGGATACTATACAACATGCTACCTCGCAAGGTGTGGCCGATGATAGTTGTGATTTGATGTAGAAATTGGATACTATACAACGGTATCGGAAAACGGTTTCTCCGTCTCGTGGTTGTGATTTGATGTAGAAATTGGATACTATACAACTTCGCTCGTTTACGAATTCGCCATAATCTAGTTGTGATTTGATGTAGAAATTGGATACTATACAACACTCTCTCAGGAAATGCATGGGGAAGCGTGGTTGTGATTTGATGTAGAAATTGGATACTATACAACGCACTTTTCGTACAGCCTGAGGTTTTGAATGTTGTGATTTGATGTAGAAATTGGATACTATACAACACGCATTTGGGTCAAAATCGATGTCGGGATGTTGTGATTTGATGTAGAAATTGGATACTATACAACCAGGATAATTTTTTTGTAAACCTCTCATATGTTGTGATTTGATGTAGAAATTGGATACTATACAACCGAACTGCTTCAAAAATCGAGAATTTATTTGTTGTGATTTGATGTAGAAATTGGATACTATACAACAATGGCCGGTAATAAGTGTGTCGTAGTTAGGTTGTGATTTGATGTAGAAATTGGATACTATACAACATTACCAAGTTTATACAATTCATAGTCGTCGTTGTGATTTGATGTAGAAATTGGATACTATACAACATTTCATGATGTATTCCGTCTCCTTTATTGTTGTGATTTGATGTAGAAATTGGATACTATACAACCAGGATAATTTTTTTGTAAACCTCTCATATGTTGTGATTTGATGTAGAAATTGGATACTATACAACCGAACTGCTTCAAAAATCGAGAATTTATTTGTTGTGATTTGATGTAGAAATTGGATACTATACAACTCTCATCCATGCCATTTTGTGTGTTTTCATGTTGTGATTTGATGTAGAAATTGGATACTATACAACTTGTTTGTGTGCCAGCGGTCTGTCCATTTGGTTGTGATTTGATGTAGAAATTGGATACTATACAACCTAATCCCTATGATTACCCATGTGCCAGTAGTTGTGATTTGATGTAGAAATTGGATACTATACAACCTTAGGTTAGCGATGGTTGCCTGCAATTCAGTTGTGATTTGATGTAGAAATTGGATACTATACAACTTCGGGAGGCAAAATGATTCTCGGCGATTTGTTGTGATTTGATGTAGAAATTGAATACTATACAACGGCAACTTAAGTATTTTAACCCGATTGCCGAGCACTAGTACGATATGGAATAACCGCAGCATCGGACCGGAGCCGGGGTCGAAGATAGTAAATGCTTTTAACTCTCATTAAATTCAATCATCGCGACAATTATTTATAATAATTTAAATTACAGGTATTTATGTTACATTCAGGGTTCGATCCCGTTTAAGGGTACTCAAATAAGTTCGGGATGATTGGGAACAATTTGGGAACAATTTATATATTTGCAGCAGAGCCTAAATCATATTGAAAAATGAAAGTTTCTGCATTTATAAGAAAGACGGTGGCCAAAAACGACACCACTACACGGGCAACTATTTACTTTCGTCTGCGAGGAGACGGCAAGGATATAAAAGCCGCCAGCGAGTTGACGATAAATCCCAACCATTGGAGTCCCGAAAAACAAGGCTACAAAGATCGCATCGCACTGATTTCCGACGACGAAAAACAAAAATTGCGTACTGATATTCAAAACATCGTCTCCCTTATAACGCAGGAGTATACGACGGAAGCGAACGCCGAATGGTTACAGGAGACTATCGACCGTTATCATCATCCCGAACGCTACAAAACGCCTGAGCAGATCGCCGCAGAATCGAAACCGGATTTCCATCAACTGCTCGACGAATTTTTGTTGAAACACAAAGTTTCGGAGGTTCGAAAAAAGAATTTCCGCGTTATTCGCCGAGCCATCCTGCGGTATGAACTTTACGTTCGGGAAACGAGGCGGGGACAAAAGAACTTTTCGCTGGAGATCGACCAAATCACATCCGATACGCTTCGGGATATGTGGGATTTTTTCGAGAACGAGCACCGATATTACGAATTGTATCCTTTCATCTACGAGCAAATACCCGAAAAGCGTATCCCTAAACCGCGCGGGAGAAACACTCTGCTCGACTGCTTCGGACGCATTCGCACATTCTTCAATTGGTGCTACGATAACAAAAAGACTAAAAATCGACCCTTCGATGATTTCAAATTGGAGGAGTGCACTTATGGCACACCGATATATATTACGCTCGAAGAACGAGACAGACTTTATGAAAAAGACCTGTCTTCCTACCCGCAGGTGGAGATACAGCGGGATATTTTCGTATTCCAAAGCCTGATCGGATGCCGTATCGGAGACCTTTATTGCATGACGCGGGAGAGCGTCATCGATGGAGTGATCGAGTACATCCCGCGCAAGACTAAAGAGGGCAATCCCGTAACGGTACGTGTTCCGCTGAACGACAAGGCGAGAGCCATTCTGAACAAATACCATGATTATACGGGACAAGGATTGTTACCGTTCATTTCGGAACAGAAATACAACGATGCTATCAAACGGGCGTTCAAACTGGCGGGGATAGATCGAGTCGTAACCATATTGGACCCGTTGACCGGCAATGAAACAAAAAAGCCGCTGTACGAAGTCGCCAGCAGCCACATGGCCCGACGTACTTTTATCGGCAACATTTACAAAAAAGTCAAGGACCCGAATCTCGTCGGAGCATTGAGCGGCCACAAAGAGGGCAGCAAAGCATTCGCACGCTATCGAGCCATCGACGATGAAATGAAAAAAGAGTTAGTCGATCTGATCGGGTAAGTGCCTGTCGGTCGCCGCAATATAAAATAACAATATTTTCATACATTTGTTCACACTAACCAAGAAACAGGTTGCGTCGAAAGCTCAATACAGATAGTATATGATAACCAAAGAACAACTTCGAAAGATTCTTGCCAATCCGGAAGGTTACGATATAGAAATGACCACCTCTACGACCAACACGGATAAATTCTGTCAGGCAATATGTGCCTTTTCCAATGACCTGCCCGGCAGCGGCAAGAACGGTTATTTGATTTTGGGAGCCAAAGACGACGGAAGCCTATCGGGATTGAAAGTCGATGACGCATTGATGCTTAAAATGACGAATATCCGCACGGACGGCAATATTCTTCCTCAGCCGGTTATGACTGTGGAACGATTCGTTTTGGAGGAGGGAGAATTACTCGTCGTAGAAGTCAGGCCGTCCGAATTTCCCCCGGTGCGATACAGAGGACGAATATGGGTACGGGTGGGACCTCGCAAAAGTATCGCATCGGAAGCCGAAGAAAAGATACTGACTGAACGCAGACTTTCCGGCATCCGTACATTCGATGCCATGCCATGTATAGGGACAACGCTCACGGACATCGATACCGACCTTATACAACGCGATTTTCTTCCCAAAGCCATTGCCGGAGACATTCTTGCCGAAGATAAACGACCGCTTCAGGAACAACTCGCATCGCTCGGTTTATACGATCTGCGTTACGATTGTCCCACCAACGGTTGCATAATTCTTTTCGGGAAAAACCCCGGCAGGTATTTGCCGGGCGCTTATGTGCAGTACGTTCGTTTCAAAGGAACGGACCGTGCGGGCGATATAATCAATGAACATAAGTTCGGAGGGAATCTTTGCCGGGAATTGGTCAGAATAGATGCTTTCATCGAAACGAGCATTTCACAGAAACGGCCTTTGCCGGTTAGTGTACTGCGAGAAGAAACCGTGGTCAATTATCCGTATTGGGCGACACGCGAATTGTTGATGAATTCGCTAATGCACCGAGACTATGAGACCAACGCGCCGGTACAATTCTATGAATACGACGACCGCATCGAGGTTCAGAATCCCGGTGGGTTATACGGCAAAGTCAGCCGGGAGAATTTCCCCAATGTGAGCGACTATCGCAATCCGTTCATTGCAGAGGCAATGAAAATTCTCGGATATGTAAACCGTTTCAGTCGAGGAATTTACAGGGTGCAACGGGAGTTAGAGGAAAACGGCAATGGTTTGGCTGAGTTCGATTTCTCTTTGTTTACGGTATTCCGGGTTACAGAGAAAGTATCCGGGCGCTATTTCGATGCGGGGTTTGGAGCGGGAGCCACCCAGAAAACACCCAGAAAACACCCAGAAAACACCCAGAAAACACCCAGAAAAATCGGAAAGGCCATTGTCAATGCTATCCGAGAGAATCCATACATTACTCGCAAAGAGTTGGAGGAATTACTTTCTCGTACACCGGACAGCATAAAATACCATTTGTCCCGGCTGACCGAGCAAGGCTTCGTCAAACGCGAAGGTCCGGATAGAGGTGGGCGATGGATCGTCCTGAAGGAGTATTGAATTGCGAACGCTTTGCGCACGTAAGTGGAGTGAGGTTTTTAATTTCTTTGACAACAACGAAGAATGCACATAAATCTATAACGCGTGATGGGGCAACGGGAATACGATGACTTCAAACGACGCTTACGGAAGTGGATGGAGAGCCACCCGGCAGATTACGAGCGGTTCGAGAATATGATGATTGCGAAAGACGATGCTGGCTATCGGTTGGTTTTGCAACAAGCTACGATGCTCATCCCTCAGTTCCGGAAAGCGTTGCGACAGAAAGCCGGCGAAGGATTGTACGAGCATATCGACGAAATCGAACGCTTGTGCGGAGAGCACGCGTTGGCCGAAAAATTGATACGGGAATTCGACAATGCCGACCGGGCAACACTCGTTCCGGCCATGCTCTGCTGGCTTTATTTCGGGCCGAGCTTCGAGCGGATGATAGAGCGCGGTGAAGAATTGCGTCGTTTACCGGGTATGGGATACCTCCAAAAAATGATGATCGCCGCGACGATCAAGTTACTGATAAGTCGTTCGATTCAATTGGGGTTACGGACCAAACAAGACTGGATTGCACACCGCGAAGCCATGCGTTTGGCAGAAAGCGATCATGTACTGGAATGGGCTATGAAAGAAGAATCGACGGCCGCTGCTTTCATCGACAAGAAAAAGCCCGGACGGCCGAGTACGGCCATGCCGCTGCGGGAAATGTTTTCATCCGCCGTAACCGATTCCGATTCATTGATAGAGAAAATTTCCGGCGCACTTACCGTAAAACATTCCCAAACGGACATTGCCCGACTAAAAATCGCGCTCGACGAATTGAATTTTCTCGTTTCGCCCGTTACCGTTAAATCTTTTCGGGACGCATTGCATCGACAGTTCGCTCCCGGCATCCACATTGTCCATGAACGGGGAGTACAGGAGGCTTACAGTCGGCTGACCGATCCGTTGTCAGCTTCGACAAAAGAGGAAAGTTGGAAGTTACAAGAATTGAAGAAAATGTTATCACGGTAACACTCGTTAAATTCGTTAAATATTACCGCGAATTATCCGCTTAAACGCCAGAAATTCAGGTTGTATTTTCGTGCCGTCGTCCCGATATTCGAGGCGGCGGTTTTACTTTCTATCCGCAGGAAAGCAGAACCGAACGATGAGCGGATAAAATATTTATGAAAGATTTAATGTCGATTCTCCGCGATGCAGCGGGAAGCATCAAGTTGGAGATCAATGGCGCGGATCTGATGGAATTCTCGAACGAGTTGATAAATCGCGCCAAAAACGAACTTTCGGCAGAAATTGCCGAAGCCCGTCAGGAACGTTATCTGACTAAAGAAGAAGTAAAACAGATTTGTGAAGTGTGTGACACCACCCTTTGGCACTGAAATAAAAAAGGCTATCTGAAAACCGTAAAGATAGGCAACAAAGTGCGTTATCGCATGTCCGACATCCGTCGGATTCTGGATAATGGAAAAAGGGAGGGAGGCCGCGATGACCGCTAACGAAGAAACACCGTACCTGCGCGTGGGAACCGCGATTCTCAAACGCGCGAGGATGCCTCTGAGTAACGGTCGGTGTATCGAAACACTCATCCCGTGGAACGTAGAGACGCTTCGGCAGGACTACGGCAAGGACTACTTGGCTCGCATCCCCAAATACGACGGTTTCTGCACGATCCCCAGCCACACCGATTACCGGCGTGAAATCCACGGCTTCCTGAACCGTTACGAGCCGATCTCGACCGTCCCCGCCGAGGAGGAATTTCCCCATATTCGGGCATTTCTGGCCCATATTTTCGACGAACAGATCGAGCTGGGGCTCGACTACCTGCAACTGCTTTACCTACGTCCTTTGCAGAGGCTCCCGATCCTGCTGCTCGTATCGAACGAGCGCAATACGGGCAAAACCACCTTTCTCAATTTCCTCAAGTCGATTTTCGAGGGCAACGTCACGTTCAATACCAACGAGGACTTCCGCTCCCAGTTCAACGACGATTGGGCGGGGAAACTGCTGGTCTGCGTGGACGAAGTGCTGCTCAATCGCCGCGAAGATTCCGAACGAATCAAGAATCTATCCACGGCCCGAAGTTACAAGGCCGAGGCGAAAGGACGCGACCGCCGAGAAATCGAGTTTTTCGCCAAGTTCGTGCTTTGTTCCAATAACGAAACCAATCCCGTACTCATCGACGCGGGCGAAACTCGTTATTGGGTACGGCGCGTACCGCCATTGTCAGCCGAAAACCAAAACCTGCTCTGCGACATGCGCCGCGAACTGCCGGGGTTTCTCTTCTTTCTACGGCATCGCAAGCTATCCACGAGCGAAGAGAGCCGCATGTGGTTCGCGCCCCGCCTGCTCTCAACCGAAGCGCTGCGACGGATCATCCATTACAACCGGAGTAAAACCGAGGCCGAAATGCTCGCGATTATCCGCGACATCATGGAGGCCGAACGTTTTACTGCGTACCGCTTCGACGTGGACGACATGGTCAACATGTTGGAGATACGGGGTATCCGGACCGATCATCCCGCCGTGCGACGCATCCTTGTGGAGAACTGGCGGCTGGCGCCTTCCCCGCCGACTTATTACGCCCGCTATACCATCGCCTATAACGGAGAGGTAACGAGACAGGAAAGCAAGACGGCACGTTTCTACACCCTCACGCGAGACAAACTCGACGAACTGATGAAATGCGGGACGGAAAACGTAAGAATGTAAGACATAAAACATTATTCACTTACTTACAATAACTTACATATCTTACAAAATTTCTCACAGCATCCTACGAACTCTTACGGACCGACAAGCAAAAGCGTCCGTAAGAAATTCGTAAGACCCCTAACTTTTTCTTTCGCTGTACCATACGGCAATTTTCCAACAATCCTACAAGAATTCGACACCATGACCTACGACGAAATAAAACGTATCAGCATCCGGGCCTATCTCGCGGCACGGGGGATCGTCCCTCAGCGGGAACAGGGCAACCGCGGCATGTACCTCTCGCCGCTGCGCAAGGAGCGCACTGCCAGTTTCAGCGTCAGCTACGACAAGAACCTCTGGCACGACTTCGGGACGGGCGAGGGCGGCTCGATCATCGACCTCGTGGCCCGTATGGAAAACTGTTCCGTCACCGAGGCCGCACGGCGGCTGACGACAGGCAACCACAGCACGGCCGTGTCCCGGCCTGACGAACCGCAACGGTCCGAAGTACCGCAGTCGCCCCGCCTCGTCGTCTGCTCCGACCGCGAGCTGCTCCATCCGGCATTGCTCGGCTATCTCTCGGAACGCGGTATAGACCTCGCCATCGCCCGGACCTACTGCCGCGAGGTGCGTTATGCAATCGGCAACAAGCACTATTTCGCCATCGGCTTCCGCAACGACGCCGGAGGTTGGGAGTTGCGCAACGCGCGATTCAAAGGCGCCAGCACGCCCAAACACATTACATCCATCGACAACGGCAGCCATACGGCGATCCTATTCGAGGGCTTCATGGATTTTCTTTCTTATCTTTCGCTCAAGAAGGCTCCGCACCCTTCGGTTGATTCCCTCGTCTTGAACTCCGTCGTCAATCTGCCCAAAGCCCTGCCGTTCCTTGCACAGCACAAATTCGTCCATGCCTTCCTCGACAACGACGAAACCGGCCGCAAGGCATTGTCCCGTCTGGCCGATGTTTTGCCGGCGTCCGAAGTGATCGACCGATCCGGTTTTTACCGCCCTCACAAAGACCTGAACGACTACTGAAGGGAGAAGCAGAAACGTGCCGACGAGGTCCGGAACGCTCTGCAGACTCCGGCGAAAAAGAAAGGTCCCAGTCACAGGCTTTAGGCCGTATCGGGCCCGTGATGGCTTCGCTTTAGAAGGGAGGCAAGTTTGTGTTTTTGTAAACAAAAACCGCCTCTCTCCCGTCGGCCGACACGTGATCCCGTTGGTCTTAACCTTAAAACTATTTACGATGAAAAGAGAATTTAACCGGGGCGGACGCCCGAAAATCGGCGAAGGCCGAAAGCAGAAATACATCGTTTGCACAAGACTCGATACCGCACACTACCTGCGACTCAGAATGCTCGTCCGAACATCCGGACACTCGCCGGCCGAAGTCGTCCGGCAGTTGATCGAGCTCGGCTGAGTGAAGGAGCGGATGCGGCGCGAGCATCTCGACTGTATGGCCCAACTCAAAGGCATCGCCCGCAACCTGAACCGACTGACCAAACTGGCCCACGCCGGAGGTTTCGCCTCGGTCGTCCTTTCGCACGGCCCTATCGTTTCTGAGATCGAGGACATCCTAATACGGCTGCGTCATGATCGGTAAAACCATATCCTGTTCCTCTTTCGCCGGGACGGTCGGTTATGTTATAAAAAAAGACCAGTCACGGATTTTGGCCGCCGAGGGTATCGCCCCGCCCGAAGTCCGCGACATGGTGCGGGACTTCAAGGACCAGACGCTGCTCAACCCCCGGATTAAAAACCCGGTCGGACATATCTCGCTGTCCTTCTCCCCGAAGGATGCGGGAAAGCTCTCCGACGAGAAAATGACGGAAATCGCCGAAGAATACATGGAGCGCATGGGTATTCGGGACACACAGTTTCTGCTGGTGCGGCATTTGGATCGGGAGCACCCGCATTGCCATCTGGTTTACAATCGTGTCGGCAACAACGGGCAAACGATTTCGGATCGGAACATCAAGATCAGAAACGGAAAAGTCTGCAAGGAACTGACCGCCAAGCACGGCCTTTACTACGCCGCAGGCAAGGAGCAGGTAAACCGCGACCGGCTGCGGGAGCCCGACAAAACGAAGTATGAAATATACGATGCGATCCGAGATAGTTTGCCCGGCTGTTCGTCTTGGAGCGATCTGGAAGCCCGGTTGCAGGAGCGAGGCATTACGACCCGTTACAAATACTGTGGCCATACCGACCGCAAGCAGGGCGTACTGTTCTCGAAAAACGGTTTGACGTTCGCCGGGTCGAAGATCGACAGAGCGTGCGGGTTTCCGAATCTGAACCGCCACTTCGAACAGTCGCAGCGTGTCCGTCCACCGGTCGAACAACCCCGGTATTCCGCGCAATCGATCGGGCATCTCGGCGTCGTGGCCGACAGGTATCGTTCGGTGTTCTCCGGTTTGTTCGAAAGCTGCGGCACCCCAATCGACTCGGTCGATCTGAGCATGTTCGGCGTAAAAGGCAGTTTGTCGCTCCCGCCGTCCGATTTCGGCGGGAGCATCGCCCCGGAATCGATGCAGCGACGTAGCGGCGAATCGCATGAAGAACACATCGCCCGTGTGACCGCCCTGATCCGAGCTGCAACCGAAGCCATGCTGATTGCCCGGATGGAACGAAAAAGGAAACAGAGGAATCTTAAACTTAAAATCCGATAAACGATGAAAAACGACATCACCGTCGAACAGGTCTACGGCATGTTCGAAGAACTGAAAGAAACGATAGAAAAGCGCCCGAATGCACAAACGAATGCCGGTGCAACCGGCAGCAACGATGCGATCATCCGAAAATTGGAAGAAAACACGGTGACGATAGATCGTCATGCCGAACAGGTAACGGCTCTTGTCAATCGTTTGGGGCAGATCGACTTTCAGCCCAACATCAGCGTACAGCCACCCGATATGGAAGACATCAACGACGCTTTCGAGCAAATCAAGGTGAATTATTCGGCGATGGCCGGGAACCTAAAACAAATCCGCACTGAAGTCAAAACGGCCTTGAGCGGCGAGAAGATCGAACGCACCGCACAAAAGATTGTCTCCGAGGACGTCAATCGCTACAAAGCGATGCTCGACGGGCACTGGCACAACATCTATCGTTTGTTGGAGCATCTTGAGAAAAGAATACCTTGGAATTACGATATCGATAAACGGCTGGTAAAAGGATGCGTTTGACTGGCGCTCTTGTTCGGACTCTCGGCTACCGGGTTCGTGTGGCAATGGAGAGCCAACGACCGGTATCGTGAGAATGATCTGAAATTTCGATATATGCGGGCAATCTGGCATGGAGAAGTCCCGTTGATCGAAGACCTCGACAGCGTTTTCGAGCGACAACAAGAGGACAAAATCGACCACATCCGACAGACGATTCGGGAATATGAAAAAGAGATCGAAAAGCGAGGCTCAGAAATCGTCGACAGAGAACGGATGCAGAAGGAACGGGCGAATGCAAAAAAGAAAAATAAATAATCCGGAATAAAAGGGACTGGCCAGAATTTTGTGTAAAGGCATGAAAGAACGGTACCTCACGGGAGAAGAGATATGCGCCTACCTGCATTATCTCGGCCCTGCATATTGCAGAACCTACGGGACACACGACAGATACCTTTCACTGTTATCGGTGGACGCAACACCATCTATCCCGAATCCGGCATCCGCGAAACCCTCCTCAACAATATGCGCCATGTTGAAAAACCGTTTTAATGCGGACAGATTATTTACCATTGAAGATTCTATTTGAACTATTCGAAAATTTCGAATAGTTCAAATAGAAAGTATAAAAACAACCTGACATAACAAACTGAAAATATAAAACAATCCCCGGCCGTCGTATCATAGGCTGGGGATTGCTTTAAACGAACTAACCCTTTTTTGTCTGTATTCGGGCAAATAATTCTGCCATGTACATTTCCTGAATATAGAATCATATATTAAATACGACCCATTATTCAAGTATCAAAAATGGTTTGTAACCAATGATCAGTACGGTATTGCCGGTATATCTCGGAAGGAATTTCCCGATAAGGTAACTTTAGGAATTCCGGTGGAATAATAGGTTTTTCCCGATCTATAACCAGAATATTGTTTTCTTTGTAAAAATCGTATTCCTTGATATGCGGATTCGTAGTAATTAGTGTTTCTTGTTATATTTTGACTGAACATCGCCCCATGAACGTTCAGTACCGCTCGGCTGCCTCCCGTAACAGAGACAAACTTTCATTCATTTCCGGATATGCACATAGTCCGCTAGCCAAGGTAGTGCTTGTGGTTTGTAGTCGGGTTCAAGCCAAATATATGTGGCTACATAATGTCAGTCGTGTTTTGCCGCTTCCCAGTCCATCCACATCCGGCTGTCGTATCTCCAACTGTCACCCAAGGCTCCCTGTAAAGTCTTGTTGGAGAATACCATTAAAATTGAATCCGGTTCCTCCGCCTTGATGCCGTTGGCATATCCTTCTGGAACACAGACCACCTTGCTTTCCGAAGCCGAGAGGCGGAACACCTCCGGCTTTAAATCAGGTGAGGGGTTCTCCCAATCGTCTATCTTTACCAAAGCCAAAGTGAAGGAGCCTTTTACCGCATAGAACCATTTCTTTTCCGTCTGGTGCGCGTGCCAGGCACGGACGATGAAAGTATCCCGCTGGTGGATGATGTAGAAACGCTTGACTTCACTCATGTCTAGACCGTTCACGTGAAAGATGGTTCCCCGGTGGTCGGTGGAGATGCCGCCGGGAACAAGCGTGATTCCTGTTGTCTTATTCATACCAAACATGACTGTTAATCATTGACACAATCCGCTTTCTATCGAAAAGGCTTGACAAGGAGATCACCGCTTCCGACATGCTTCCCCTTTCATCAGCCGACAAGGCAAGAAAGGAGGAAAAGCCTTTGGCGATGTCATCCACATCATCGGGGACGGCTCCAAGACCTACCCGGTATTGTTCCACCATTTTCCGCACCTCTCCGTTGAAGATAGCAAACATGGGTTTCCGGGTAGTCAGGTAGGCCTGGAATTTGGAGGGTATCATAATTTCATAGAGCGGCACGTTTTTCAACGAAATAATCAGGACATCGCTAGCCTCGTAATAGTCCGACATTTCCTCGATGGGCTTGCGTCCTGTGAAATTCACGTTCGGGATGCCCTCCCGCTCCACGAGAGACTTCAGTTCCGGCAGGTAGGAGCCGTCGCCTATGATGTTCAGCCACACGTCGGGATGGCCGGTTACGAACCGTCCGAACCCGCTCACCACGTTGTCGAGGTTCTGCACCTTGCCCACATTGCCCGCGAACGTGAAATTGAACTTTCCCGGAAGTTCCGCTTTTCCTTTGGGTGCGTATTCCATCAGAGACCAGTTGGGCGCAAAGTCTATCCGCTTGCCCGGTACATACTGGTGTATCCGCTCTGTGAACCCTTCGCAAGACACCAGAATAGAGTCGCAGTTTTTGTACACCCATTTCACGAACTTGTCCAAGCAGAAAAACAACAGCCTCGTCTTCCTGAAACCGTATGCATAGACCGTCTCCGGCCACAGGTCTTGTGTCCAGATGATTACCTTCGCCCCAAAGAGCTTTTTCATCAATATGCCAGCCGTAGCCAGTGTCAACGGCCCTGTTTGAAAGATGAACACCCTATCGAAGCGCCGCCCGATGGAAAGGACGATGCAGATGCTCCAAAATACGAAGGAAAGATAGTTCAGTATCTTTATGAGGACGCGCCTCTGATATCCTTGTAACACGGGGAAACGGTGAATTTTTATCGTGTTGAAGAAGGTGGTTTGGTAAATCCGGTTCTTGTATCCTTCGTACACCTTGCCGTAAGGGTAAGAGGGTGCACGGGTCAGCACCTCGAAATCGTATCCGTCTTTCTCCCATTGCCGGGCCAAATCGTTTATCAGGAAATCTTCCGGATAGAATACCTCGGTCAGCACCAGTGCTTTTTTCCTTTCTTTCCTTTTCATCGTTCCCAATACTGACGGTACATGTCCTTGTGTGCCTGCATCCAAGCATATAAGTCTTTCAGCATTTCTCGGTATCCCGGTACTTCATAGCCGAACCGTGCGGACTTGGCTATGGACTTGTCTACGTCGTTGGTATCCACCGACACGATTTCCACGTCCTTCCGCCCCCAGATATCCTTGAACAGGCACAGCAGATCGTACTTGCTGATTCCCGTTCCGTTGCTTAAGTGCACTAGCCCGGTGGTTCCCTCCTTGATGGCCACGCTTATGGCTTTAGCCAGTTCCAAGGTGGTAACCCCACCCCAGATAGCCGTTTTAAAACCGCTCACCGTACCATGCTGCGACATGAGCCAATGAAACAGCCCCTCGCCGTCCGCCTTCAGCTCCGGCCCGATGATAGAGGTGCGTATGGTTAGGTCTCTGCCGTTGACAATCTCTCCCAATGCTTTGCTTCTGCCGTACACATCGTCGGCATCCCTGAAATCGGTTTCCGAATAGTTCCCCTTTTTCCCGGAGAAAACGCAGTCCGTGCTGATGTGTATCAGCCTTGCGTCGTACCTGTCCGCCAGTTTCTCCAGCAGGTGGGGGAAATAAGCGTTCAGCAGTACGGCATTGTCGGGATGCTCCTTGGAGCCTCTCACCAGCACCCCGACACAGTTGATGAGAATATCCGGCTTGACCTGTCTCACCGCTTCCTCTACCGCGTTCCGGTCGGACACGTCCACTATCAGACTATCGCCCGTCAAGGGAGTGCGGTATACCACATTGGCCAAGTCGTATCCGCCCATCTCCCGGAGATAATAGTAGACCATGTGCCCGGCCATACCGGTGGCACCGAATAATAAGACTTTTTCCATAAGGTAATATATGAATGGGATTAATGTCAGACAGTTTTATGCCACACCGTACGGTTGACATAATCCGTATAAGAAAGGATGATACGGACTACCTTTTTGGACACGTTGTCCGCCGCATAGTCGGGGATGGGACGGATGACCTCCCGGTTCTCCTTGTACTGGGATGTCACCAGATCGATGGCATCCAATACCCGTTCTGCGTTCAGCCCGGACATGATTAACGTGCCCTCGTCCATTCCCTCCGGTCGTTCGTGAGCCTGACGGATGGTGATGGCGGGGAAGCGCAGGATGGAGGATTCTTCGGTGATGGTGCCGCTGTCTGAAATTACGCAGAAGGCGTTTTGTTGCAACTTGACATACTCCATGAATCCGAACGGTTTCATAAATTCAATCATAGGGTTAGAATTGGCGAAACCGATGTTCTCCAGTTTCTTACGGGTACGAGGGTGGGTAGAGACAATCACTTTTTTGCGGTACTTCTTCGCGATGGCATCCAGGGAAGCTAGCAGGTCGGAGAAGTTCTTTTCCGAGTCCACGTTCTCCTCCCGGTGGGTGCTCACGATGAAATACTCTCCTTTTTTTAGTCCTTCCTTATCCAGTACATCGTTCCGTTCGATCTCCTCCCTGTGGTACAGTAGTACCTCGGTCATGGGGGAACCTGTCTTGATAACGGTCTCTGGACGCACCCCCTCAGCCATCAGGTAGCGGCGGGCGTGTTCCGACAGAGGCATGTTGATGTCGCTCAGGTGATCCACAATCTTGCGATTTATCTCCTCCGGCACACGTTGGTCGAAACACCGGTTGCCCGCCTCCATGTGGAAGATGGGGATTTTCCGCCGCTTGGCCGCTATCACGGACATGCAGCTGTTCGTGTCACCGTACAGCAGCACGGCGTCCGGTTTTACCTCCTTCATGAGGACATCCGACTTGCGGATGATGTTCGCGATAGTTTCCGCCGCGTTACCGCCGGCCGCCTCAAGGAAATGATCCGGTTTGCGGATACGCAGTTCTTTGAAGAATATCCCGTTTAGTTCATAATCGAAGTTCTGGCCGGTATGCACAATGACGTGCTCTGTGTACCTGTCCAGTTCGGCCATCACCCGGCTCAGTTTTATAATCTCCGGGCGTGTGCCCACTATCGTCATTACCCTAAGCATGATTGTTTCCTTTCTTTAATCGTCATTCGCTCCTTATCTCGCGGGACTTCGCCCGTGTCTCCAGTCCCAAGTCCTCGCGGATAAAGCGCAGTTTCAGAAGAAGGTGCTTCATGCCCTCCACGTCCAGACGGATGGTGTTGTGACTGTGGTAGTCCTCTATACGCGTCACTTCCTTGTTGCCTTTCGTGAAGTATTTGTCGTAGTTCAGGTCGCGGGTGTCGCAGGGGATGCGGAAATACTGTCCCATGTCGATGGCACGCGCCATTTCCTCGCGGGTCACCAGCGTCTCGTATTGCTTCTCGCCGTGACGTGTGCCGATGATTTTCACCTCCGTGTCCATGTACTTGGGATTGATTTTCCCGTAAGTCTCCTTCAGGGCCTGCGCCAGTGTGGACAACGTAGCGGCCGGTGCTTTCTGCACGAAGAGGTCGCCGTTATGGGCATGAGTGAAGGCATACACCACGAGATCCACCGCGTCGTCCAGCGTCATCATGAAACGCGTCATGCATGGATCTGTAATGGTGATGGGCTTGCTCGCCGTCATCTGTTCTACCCACAGAGGAATGACCGAGCCACGGCTGGCCATCACGTTGCCATAGCGGGTGCAGCATACGGTCGTCTTTGCACCCTCGCCCAGCTCCCGACCTTTGGCAATAGCCACCTTTTCCATCAAGGCCTTGCTCATGCCCATCGCGTTAATAGGATAGGCAGCCTTGTCGGTGGAGAGCACCACGATGCTCTCCACGCCATGCTCAATGGCCGAGTTCAGTACGTTTTCAGTACCCACTATATTGGTGCGCACTGCCTCTACGGGAAAAAACTCGCACGAGGGTACCTGCTTCAGAGCCGCCGCGCTAAACACGTAGTCCACGTCTTTCATGGCCACGTCCACGGACGACTTATCGCGCACGTTGCCGATGTAGAACTTCACTTTCGGGTTCTGGAGCGCGTGGCGCATATCGTCCTGCTTCTTCTCGTCGCGACTGAAAATACGGATCTCACGGATGTCGCTGTCAAGGAAGCGACGAAGGACGGCATTGCCAAAAGAGCCGGTGCCGCCGGTGATCAATAATACCTTGTCTTTGAATACTGTCATATATTTTTCGCTAAATATTTGTTTCTTATTTATTTAAGATCCTGTATAAATAATATAGAGGGCGCATAAAGACACAGAACAGCACAAACGGCAGTTTTAATACTATTGCTTGTCGTGAAGAAACAGGCAGGGAAGCCAAACGACCTACGCATAACTGTCGATAATAACTGGCAGCTTCTTCTCTATTGCCCGAATAGTGTAATAGAAGCAATGCGGTATTCAACCTGCTAAAGTCTATCATGTATGCAAACTCTTTTGTATACTTGCGGCTTATTATACCCTGCTCCCAGTCGTCTACCAATTTATTCAAAATGGAGAGCAGACTTTCTATCTTTTGAGAATTGCTTCTTGAGACAGTAATGGAGTTCTTACGTATCTTATACAGGTAGGTTCTCTCTCTTATCCATGCCACTTTATCCGTGTGCAGGCACAAGTTGTACGACCATAGAATGTCTTCGAATATCAATCCTTCTTGAAAAGAAAGTGCATGACTTGTCAAAAAATTCTTTAAATATAATTTGTTCCCAGCACTGACGTTCCACTTCTTTTTCAGGAAAGAGGAAAGCAGGTCATCCGAAATACAATCGTCCGAAATATCCTTGATATGAATGGATTTCGAACCGATTAATTTCATATTGGCTATTGTGAAATCAGCAGATGACTGAGTAATGACCATATAATGCCGCTCAATGCAGTCAGGCGTAAGCTCATCGTCGCTGTCCATGAAAAATACGTAACGGCCTGCAGCAGCAGTTATGCCCGTGTTTCGGGCGGCAGAGAGGCCTCTGTTCCTATCGTGACTCACAATGCGGACATCTTGCCTGCGGGGGTGTCCGTCGACAATGCTACAGGCTATTTCCATGCTGTGATCCGTGCCGCAATCGTCCACCAGAATGTACTCTATGCTGCCAAAAGTCTGTCCAAGAGCCGACAGCAGCGACTCCCGGATGTAGTTTTCCACGTTATACACCGGGATGATGAGGGATACTTGATACTCGTTCATAAATGAATATATTAAGTTGTGGGAGACAGCTTGAACCGAATCCTGTATTTCTTGAAATGCTTTATCGTCCAGAAAAGGAAGGTAAGAATCAGTAAGGGATATAGCCCCTGTACGTAGCCGGCCAGCAGATCGCCTCGGATGAAACTGAATGACATTTGGAAGAACAGAAGACTGAACAACAGAGCTAACGGGGTGGCGCAAGTCAGCAGGTGATAATACATCTTGGCGCAGAAACCGGAATAGATGCCAAACAGTAGTGCATAGAATACCACTCCGAACAGCCCTCCGTTGGCCCAGCCTTCGCCCGCAAGCCCGGCTGCCCAGCCCACCGCTCCGTGATAGACGAGGTTTTCGGGGTGGTTTAGATTCGTGCCTCCCATCTTTACTTCATTGAAGACATAGCCGAAAGATACTTTCTTCTGTGGCATCAGCACACGTGGGATGGGGGCCAATACCAGCGTCTCCAACGTGTAGAATGGAGAAAGAAAATCGACTCGGTTGCCGAACTCTGTGTAACAGCGTTGTACGTCCTCTAACAACATTTCTCCCTCGCCCTGCGAGTAGGAGTCGGAGGCATCGCCCATGTTCAATTCAGAAACAGCGGAGTACACATCTTCTATCTCGTCGAAGTCGATGTTTCTGATGACGGTGAGTGTCAGAATCAGGAAGACCGAGATGCAGCCTATAGCCACATACTCCCTGACCTTGCCCCGTATGGACATCCCTTTCTGGAAGGTGAACGAAAAGAAGTCTGCCATAACTAGCATCATGAACGGAGCCACGGCAGCACCCCGGCTGCCTTTTGGCACAGCTATCAACACCAGCAGCAGTACCGTGAGGCCGAACAGCGCAGAGCGGTGGTGAAGCTTGTTCAAATAGAAACGGAACACGAAGACAAAGACCACCAGTGCCTTGAACAGGAAGCCTTGTATGGTGTGCAGGATGGTAGGAAAGTCATCGGCAGTGGGCTTGGCGTAGAAGCGTATCAGGGCACTCTCCAGCGAACCGTAGAGCAGGGTGTTGAGCCAAAGATCGAACGCACAATAGAACACCGTAACCCAAAAGTAGGTTGCTACGGCACGGGGTGACACGAATATGCGGTCGTCTGTCAGCACACAGCGTGACAGACCACTATAGAAGCGTTCTATCCGCCCGGCCCGCAGCCGCTTGCCGAAAGCATAGCCCATGAGGAATACACAGAGGGAAATCAATAGCAGAATATCCACATCAAGCATGAGGTCTAACCGTTCATAGAAACTGAAGAATTGAAAGTGACGCAGTAGAATCATGCACAGGGGCATGGTGACTAGCGCGTACAGCCTGAACTTGCAACGAAATACGAGGGCAGCGAACAGCAGGATACAGACCGCCCCGCTCAGGGTGATGTTCATCGTTCGACAGGCCTTTCTTCCAGCACCTCGTTAATTAGCCTCTTGATATCCACCGAGTTGTAGTAGGCCTTTGCACAGGCTGAGTAACGGTCGTAATGGTCGTATATGTGCTCTATAGTGTGGCGGATCGCCGCAGGGGACATGGGCGATGGCACCACCTCGCCGCAGCCATACTGCATGAAAAGGTAGTAGAGGCCGGGGATGTCATTGGAGATCATAGGCACACCGTATCGAGCATATTCGAATATCTTGTTCGGGGCACAGTAGAGGGGGTTGATGACAGCGGCGAGGCTCGATGGGTCGGGGAAATAAGAAAGTACGCCGATGGAAGCCAGTCGCGTGACCTGCAAATGATGGGGAGGGCGGATGAAAGGGACGAAGAGCACGCGCTCCGAAGCGTAGCGACTGCGCAGATCGTCGTAGTAGTCCGACCCGCGTCCCATGGCCACCAGCACATATTCAGGTGGCATGGAGCGGACGGCCTCGCAAAACTCTTCGAGTCTCCGCTCGCGGCTGAGGAACACGCCTTGATAGAGTATAACGCGCTTGCCAGCCAGACGGGGCAGCAGGTCGTCCAACGTCTGCTGCACGTCTGTCGGCAGAGGGGTGTCATCGTCTGTGTCGGGCACATAGAGTTTGTTGGGCAGCACGGCGGGCAGACGGTCGAGGGCGAACACGCCGCGTGTCAGCTGGGCGCGGTTGTACTCGCAACACACCACCCGGTGGGCCTTGCGCACGGCACGGGCAAGGTTGAGCGAGGGACTGAGCAGGCGGTACTTCCAGTCAGCCACGGGGCGGGTGAACTCCAGCGGATGGAAGATGACGCAGTGGCGGTCTGTCAGGTGGTGGAGCAGGCAGAGTGTCTCGCTATGGAACAGCCACACGCGGCTCTGTGATCCGGCACCCGACATGCGCAGATACTTATATACTTGACGGCGGAAACGCAGCTTCTCCGCCAACTTACGCCACAGGGGGGCACGATCTGAGAGTCGGACGACAGGGCAAAACGTCACACCTGTCGCTTCGAGCCGACGGCGCCCCTCGTCGTCGGCATAGTTGCCTATGAACACCACCGGACGACCCGCCTCTGCGCAGACGTGAAGGATGGAGAGCACCGGCGGATAATACACTAAGTCGTCCTTTAGGACGAGGTAAAGAGTTTCTAGCATATTTCTGGGAAAATATTTTAACTTATTATAAAAATGGACTGCCTTGTCACAGAAAGGCTGTGCAAAAATCCGATAGCAATGGGCCGTTGTGTCTTGATGTGACAATTTATGTGCATGGACGCGCTTTATTTTCAATACGAAGGCTGCAGCTACCGTGAGCGTCAGAGCCAGTGCCAACTCCATTTCAGCTCAGGGAGCAGTGACATCAGGGAGAAGGAACCAAGCAGGAAGAATACTCGCGCTCCAACATTTCGCATATGGTTCCAATCGTTGCTCCGTGCCTGCAAAATGTGACAGTGACGATGGTGCACATGGACAGAACTTTCGTCAGTAAGATAAGACGGCTTGGCGATGGTGATTGAGAGAGTAAATTAAACTGTGTCAAACGAAAAAGTTCAATTTACTCTTTCCACCAATAGGGTCGAAGGCTATCTCGTCAAATCCGTAGAATCACGAAAAATAAAAATATTGCTTTTTGCTGACTGGGGACAAACCGCTCAACAACTCGCAATCCGATTCAGTGACCGTTTTTCTATTATGTAGATATGACAGAGATCGAAAAAAACGGCATCATATTTACGGGATGATTTTGGGATCATTCAAAATCCCGAAATCGTCCCGAATACGAACCTTGACACAGTTTGCTTTATGCTTCTGGTGATGTGAAAGTCATACCTGTACCTCCTTTTCCAAAAAGTCTGCTATGCGGCAGCAGGCAAGCCCGTCTCCATAGGGGTTCACGGCGTGGCTCATGGCCTCGTAGCGGGCGGGTTCGTTCAGCAGAGCAGAGACTTCGGTGACAATCTTGCCATAGTCCGTGCCCACTAATCGCACGGTACCCGCATCCAACGCTTCGGGACGCTCGGTGGTGTCGCGCATCACCAGCACGGGTTTGCCCAATCCGGGAGCCTCTTCCTGAATGCCACCACTGTCGGTCAATACAATGGTAGATTTTTCCATCAGATATACAAATGAGAGGTATTCTAGTGGCTCGATGAAAAACATGTTGCCCAAATTGGAAAGGCTCTCGCCAAACACTTCATGGATAGGTTTGCGCACATTAGGATTCAAGTGCATGGGGTAGACGAAATCCACCGCTGGGTGACGCTCTGCCAACGTCCGTATGGCGCGGCAGATGGAGAGGAAACCCTCGCCGAAGTTCTCGCGGCGGTGTCCGGTGATGAGCACTAATCTGCGCCCTCCGACAAGGCGGGCCACATCATAACCGGCTTGAGACAGGATGTCCTCCAGCTCTGCATCCAATGCCTTGTCGCCCTTGATTTTATCCTCCACCATGTAAAGGGCATCTATCACCGTGTTACCTGTCACCGTTATCCGCTCCGGCCTGACGTTTTCGGCCAGTAAGTTCCGCCTGCTCAATGGCGTGGGGGCGAAGTGATAGGTGGCAATGCGCCCAGTGAGCTGGCGGTTCATCTCTTCCGGCCAAGGGCTGTAGATGTCGTGCGTGCGCAGCCCCGCCTCCACGTGACCCACCGGAATTTGCCGGTAGAACGCGGCGAGGGCGGCAGCCGTAGAGGAGGAGGTGTCGCCATGCACCAACACCACGTTGGGGCGCACTTCTTCCAGTACGTCGCGCATTCCTGTGAGGATACGGGCGGTCACGTCGTACAAATCCTGCCCCTGCCGCATGATGTCGAGGTCGTAATCGGGCCGGATGTCAAACAGGCGGAGCACTTGGTCCAGCATCTGGCGGTGCTGCCCCGTAATGCAAATGACGGTTTCAAACTTGTCGGGGCGTCTTCGGAACTCCTTTACTAAAGGTGCCATCTTAATGGCTTCAGGTCGTGTGCCGAAGGCTAGCAGTATTTTTCTTTTCATTTTTGTATGATAGGATTGGTTTTCTTGCAGTCTCGGGGCTAACTTCCCCACCGAGGGCAGAAAGTCTAATCTATGACTACAAATTTCTGTGTATATAATGTATGAATCTTTTTTACCTTCCCTGTCTCCGTTTCACCCACTTGAGCAACGCCCCCAGCTTGGTTTGTGCAAGGAATACCCGCAGCCTTGTCAGATAGTAGTGGGGTGGGCGGAACTCCTTCCGAGCCACGCTTCTGTATCCCCGGCGGTGTATCATGTCATAGCAGTGGGGGCGGATGGCGGGCATCCGGGTAGGGCGCAGCAGATTGCCGTTCTCGGCGACAGCGTGCTCCACGCACGAGGGGCAGCTATGCAGGGTATTTTCCACCTCCTGCCACACGGCAGCTCCCTGCGGGCTGTTCAGCAACACGAGCGACACGCCCTTGTCCGTATCCATGTTCGGAAAGTACCTCTTCACTCCCCAATAGTCGGCCAGCGTGATGTCGCCCTGACGGGGGATCCGTGCGAACGGGCAGTGATAGCAACTGTATCGGTAGCCGAACGCCCGCATGAACTGGTAGAAGTAGGGGCTGAGGTCGTAACTGTACAAGCGGCGCACACCGCTCTTGTGCCGGGTTTGCGAGACGTAATTGTACGTCTCGCAAATCCCCCACCCTCCCATATCTCGGAATGAGTAGGAGGTTATTTCTCCCTGCTCTTTCTGCCTCAGATAGTCCAGATGCCAGTCGAACAGCTGCTGCGAGGGGGTACCATGGCACACCAAATCGGAGGTCACCAGCGTAGCGTACTCCTGCTGCAGGAAGGCTCTCAGACCTGCCACTTGGCAACCCGTGCCCGTGAAGTAGACCCAGCGGCCTGCCTTTAGGTGGGCGCGTATCTCTCGGAAAGTGCCGCGCAGGTCGCTTTGCAGGTATTTGGAACCGCGCAGCGGACGGAGTTCCTCTAAGGTCTCCGCCCCCGTGTGGCGCAGCCGGAAAAGTTCGTCGAAGGCCGCCCCGTACACGATGCCTCCCTGCCCGATAACCCAACGGCTGACAGCGTAGAACAGTCCGCCGCTGGAGCTCTGCACCTGCTGGTTTTCGTCTTTCACGTAGGAGGCGTACACCTGCGGCGCGGGGGTATTGGCGTAAGTCGGACGGTCGAAGGGGCACACCCTTTCGCACAGCCCGCACTCTATGCAGGCCGCCTTGTCTATCTCGGGGTAGAGGAAGCCTTCCTCGTCGGATCGCATGGTGATGCACCGCTTGGGGCAGGCGGCGAAGCAAGCTGTGCATCCGCAGCATTCTGCTTTATCAAGTGTCTTGAAGTACATGGATCAGTCGTTTAATGCCTGTTCCAGAAAGGTGTGTGCCTTCCGGCGTTCCGTCTCCAGTACGGCGTTCACCGGGGCGTAGTCTATGGCCACGTCCGCCTTGCTGTCCGATATGATCTCATCGGCACCCAGCAGGCGGCCTTCCAGACCGCACAGTTCCAGCAGACTGGCAATGCGCGTGCCGAACCCGGAGGGCAGGTAAACGGAGAATTGCCTGTTCAGGTTGACGGAAAAGGCCGTGCCGTGAAACGAGTTGGTCACCACGTAGTCGGCGTGGCCCATCAGAGAGAGGAAGTCGCCAGGACTGGAGAAGTAGAACGTCCGGTCGGCCAAACGGTCGGGCAACAGATGCCAAGAGAAGGAAACCACCTTCAGCCGTCTCCTTTCAGAAATACGCCGTATAGTACGGTATATCAATGTCTTATTGTGTACATTATAGGGCAGATAGACAAGGAGGTAAGGCTCCTTCACGAGGCGGGCGGACATGTACCGCAGCCAGTCGTCCGAAGTGAGCATGAAGGTGGGATCGAGTAGGTGCGCCGCCTCGTAGCCCATGCCTTCTATCAACCGCTTGGCACTTGTCTCGCGCACGGAGATAGCCTTATAGCTGCCCAACATCCGCTTCACCTCCGCGTATTCGTCCGCCTCTAGTCTCTCCCGCCCGATAGAGGCAGCGTAGGCTATCTTCCGTGTGCCGTCGGGGAAGCCGTCGAAATAGTAATGCCTGTCCAACCCCTCGTTGTGCAGGCTGTTCCATACTTGGTCGGAGCCGGTGACGTAGACATCTGCCTTGGGGCAGACGGCGGCGAAGTCGTCCTCTGCGTGGATGGGCCGGGAGAAGGTGACGTGGCGCGACAGGAACGAGTGGTAGATGTACCGATTGGCCGCCTCCACAAAGAGCAGCAGGGGCAGCTTGAGGACGGACGTGGCAGATCGCAGGCCACGCCGGAAGAACCGCTTCCAAGTGTAGCGGGCGGGGATGTAATCCACCACCCGCGTCTTGCAGCCGTGCCTCTTCAGCATCTCCACTGTCGCTATGGTTTGTAGGTTGGAACCGAAGTTAGCGCCGAAGTGGATGGTGAGAAGGGATACTTTCTTCATCTGGTATTTATTTCCGTTTTAACAATTTGCACAGGTGTGTGAGGTCACCCCAGCAGTCCCTGTTTAGCAGGGCGACGGCTCCAAGCACACATAGCAGGAGCAAGGAGTTGAGCCAGAGGCAGGGGATGACTTCGTAGACAAGAATATACAGGCAGACCAGTGACAGCACCTGCAGGTAAAGCCCCCATCGCGCTATGGGGCTGTATTTCCACGTTACCTTTGCCCTCAGCAGGAAGGTCAGGACGTAAGAGGCGAGTATGGCGGATGTCGCTCCCCAGAGTCCCCAGCGGGGTATTAACAGGAAGTTCAGCGCGAGGCACAGCAGGCCGCCCCAGAAGCTGGTAGTAAAGTAGTGGCGGCTCTCCTTCGTGGCCGCGAAGTTGGTGCCCGCAAAGCCTGCCAAGTTGGAGAAGACGACGGACAGTGACAGCACCGGCACGTATTGCCACGCCTCATGATAGTCCGCCGTAGTCATCAACCCGATGAGCGGGCGGCTGAGGAACGTGATGCCCAGCACGAACAGTACAAAGACAAGGAATTGCACGCGGAACACCTTGTTATAAAACTCCCGGTAGCCCGGCTTTCCGAATTCTTCGAGGACGGAAATCTGCCATGAGTAGGTGAAGACGGTGTACAACATGCTTATGAGCAATGGGAACTTGTTGGCCACAGCAAAGATGCCTATGGCCTCTATCCCCGAATAGTGCTCCAGAATGGGACGGTTCATAGTGCTGGACACCCACCACATGATACCGTTGGGCATCATCGGGATGGAGTAGCGCAGCATCTCTCTCAATTTTGGCCACGACAACCGGGCAAGGGAGAAATAGGTGTGTTCCCGGGCAGCCGCCACGGAGTAGAGGGCGGCCGCGAAGTAAGAGACAATGATGGAGTAGATGTAGCCATGAAGCCCCCACAGGGGCAGAGTGACCAGCGAGGTGAGCACGATGGTCAGGGTGAGGACCACCCCTGAGAAGACGTAGACGTTTACCCTTTCTATGCTGCGGGCGAACTGCTGGGTGTAGCTCTGGAAGAAAGTGGCGCACAGCATGAGGAAGATGCAGAGGTTGTATTCTGTGAATATGCCCTCGTAGGAGACCGCCCGCAGCGCAAGAACCACCACGGCGAACAGCACGCCGGTGAGGGCGAGGGTACCGGCGGAGAAAAGTAGCCCGGAGGTGAAGTAAGTCTGCTGCAAGGCAAACGTCTGCCCTTTGGGAAACACGAAGATGGCCTCGGTGAGCGTGCAGGTACATAGGCCGACTAATAGCTGCACGTACACCTGTATGAGATCCACCGTGCCGTAGTCTGCCACGGAGAGGAATGAGGTGTAGAAGGGCAGCATGAGGAAGGAGAGCGATTTGCTCCCTATGTTACCCAAGAACATAAGCAGAGTGTTCTTGCCCAAACGACGATATTTTCCCATTAGTCAACGGACTGAATGTGCCAAACAGAGGCTGGAGTGTCTAACGCGCTTCAGCTCTGCTGCGTTGGCTATTATTTTATATTCACTATCCTTGTGCTAATCGTTACCGAGTGGAAGGTGAGTTATACGGACTAAGAGTAACGGTCGTGTTGACCGCAGAGATACGATATCGAAGAAGGGGGACGAGAGAAAATCGGATACAATCCCGAAGGCCTGAAAAACAAAATTTCATATGCTTTCCCCAAATCATTCAACTGTCTTTATGTAAGTTATTTGATACGGTAAAAATCGAAGCGCTGAACGAAAAATAGAACCGTTGCTAAATTGTTACCTTATTTCCCGTTTGTTCGTGAGTATTGAAAATAACTGACACAAAAAAGAATGATTGCAGAAAATATATAAATCAACAGAAGAGAAAATATTTCCCTCCCCTATAGGCGATCACACTAGTGATAATTCTGCAGAATAATTACACGACGATCGTTCATATAGTGATAAATTTAAACCTTTTGTTCTTCAACAAAAGCGCATTAGGAACAAGATTGATTGTTTTCCAAAAATAACTGAATGCAAAGTGGCCGATAGCAAATGATCATATCTTCACTTCCAACACACGTAGCAAGAACGAGGGACAGGAAATATAAAATCAAGATCAACAACAATCCCTCACCGTAAAAGAGAAAATATCATCATAATCTCTGTCATTCGATGTTTTATCTTGAATAATGGCAGCAGCAAGACCGAAATCACTTACCAGTGTAAAAAATTGGCAAATACTTAATGCTATCGTTTCGAAATCAGCCGGAACCAATAATCGAGCAAGAATAGCCTACACTGATACAGAAACGAGAATCCCGGAATACTTGCCAATTGCAGTAAAAAATGCACCGGAAATTACTTTTTTCAAAGACGATATCTATATCGATTCTGATACATCTCCTCGTAGTATTTTGCATACTCCCCCGAGGTCACGTTATCGATCCATTTTTGGTTATGGAGATACCAGCGGACGGTTTTTTCGATGCCTTCTTCGAACTGGAGGGTCGGTTCCCAGCCCAATTCCTCTTTGAGCTTCGTGGAGTCGATCGCATAGCGCAGGTCGTGCCCGGCTCGGTCAGCGACATAGGTAATCAGTTTTTCGCTCGCGCCTTCCGGCCTGCCCAGCAGTCGATCTACGGTCTTGACGATCACTTTTATCAGGTCTATGTTCTTCCATTCGTTGAAGCCTCCGATGTTGTATGTACCGGCAGTTTTACCTTCGTGGAAAATGAGGTCTATGGCCCTTGCGTGGTCCTCGACATACAGCCAGTCGCGTACGTTTTCACCTTTACCGTATACGGGCAGGGGCTTGTTGTGCTGGATGTTGTTGATGAACAGCGGGATCAGTTTTTCGGGGAACTGGAACGGCCCGTAGTTGTTCGAGCAGTTGGTGACGAGGGTGGGCATTCCGTACGTGTCGTGGAATGCCCTGACGAAATGGTCCGAAGAGGCTTTGCTGGCCGAATACGGGCTGTGCGGGTCGTATTTTGTCGTTTCGGTGAAGAACTCCTCGCCGTAGGGTCCGCCTCCGCATTCGTTTCCGTCGGGTTCACCGTGGGGTTTTGTGAGCTCGAGTGCCCCGTAGACTTCGTCGGTGGATATGTGGTAAAATCGCTTTCCATGGTAATCTCCGTTCCAGAACTCTTTTGCCGCCTGGAGCAGGGAGAGGGTTCCCATTACATTTGTCCGTGCGAAGGTGAAAGGATCCTTGATCGACCGGTCGACATGGCTTTCCGCTGCGAGGTGTATGACCCCGTCAATTCGGTATGCCCGGAAGGTTTCCAGCATCTTCTCGAAGTCGCAGATGTCCGCCTTTACGAAGGTGTAGTTCGGCGCGTTCTCGATGTCCGCCAGGTTTGCGAGGTTCCCGGCATAAGTCAGTTTGTCGAGGTTGACGATTCGGCATTGGGGATATTTGTTGACCAGCAGCCGTACTACATGGCTGCCGATAAAACCGGCTCCGCCGGTGACGAGTAAATTGCGTTGGAAGGTCATACCTTATTTTTCAGTTGTTCAATACAGGTTTGTAATGATTCCGTCCAATAAGGAATTTGAATACCAAAAGCCTCCTTGATTTTCGTTTTGTCTAATACAGAGTAACTCGGCCGGTGGACTTTCGAAGAAAATTCTGAGCTGTGACACGGCCAGATGTCGCACGCTGTACGCCCCGCATATTTGACAATCATTTTTGCGAAGTCAAACCAAGAACAGACTCCTTCGTTGGAAAAGTGGTAAATACCGTCTTTACCCTCATATTGGCGATTTTCTACGATGTTGAAGATCGTTGCAGCTAAATCATAAGCATAAGTGGGAGTTCCCACCTGGTCGAAAACTACTTTGACATGGGGCTTCTGGGCTGTTAGCTGCAACATGGTCTTGACGAAGTTTTTCCCGAATTCTGAATAGAGCCATGCTGTACGAATAATGATATGATGGCAGTCGACATTGGCGATGGTCTGCTCCCCATGCAGTTTAGTAAGGCCGTAAACTCCCGTCGGATTGACGGGGTGATCCTCTTTATAAGGAGTATTCTGCTGCGTACTCCCAAAAACATAATCTGTCGAAACATGTATTAATATCCCGTCGTTTGCTTTGAGAGCCTCGGCAAGATAACGGACGGCAGTCGCATTCAGCAATTCCGCCATACAAACATCGTCTTCTGCTCGATCTACATCTGTATATGCAGCACAGTTGACGATCACTTTGATGTTGTTTTCCCGCACCATTCGTTTTACCGTTATAGCATCGGTAATATCCAACTCCGCTACATCGGTAAAAATATAACGGTCCGTACTGCTTGTCGACACTTGCCGCATTTCCTGCCCCAACTGTCCATTAGCACCCGTAACCAGTATATTCATTCTTGGTAAAGATTTTCCTTGTAATCGAATAATGCTTTTGTTTCGGACAAAAGGGGGCGGTGGCGATCTTTTTCCGAGATAATTTCTTGGCCCTGTGGAATACACCAGTCAATATTCAGATCGGGATCGTTCCATGCAATAGCCCCTTCGCTCTGAGGTGCATAATAATTATCGCACTTATACTGGACAATCGCTTTGTCCGTCAACACAGAGAATCCATGTGCAAAACCCCGGGGGATGAACAATTGACGATGGTTCTGGGCACTCAGTTCGACGGCAACATATAGCCCGAAGGTCGGGGATCCCCGACGGATATCTACCGCTACGTCTAATACTGCACCATCAATTACCCGTACCAGTTTCGACTGTGCATGCGGAGGAATTTGGAAATGCAATCCCCTCAATACGCCGTATGAAGATCTTGATTCATTATCCTGAATGAAGTGTATGGGACGAACTTTCATGTCAAAATCCCGTTGCAAATAACTCTCGAAAAAATATCCCCGGGCATCATTAAACAACGTAGGCTCCAAAATGACAACTTCGGCAAGAGCTGTGGATAGTACTTTCATAAATGGGTTTAGGTGTAAACTTACTGCATGAATGCTTCCTAAAGAGAAAGAAAAAGAACACTATGTGTGCTGCTTTCTGTATATTGTCTTCGATCTGGATGAATATTACAGGGTATGTGACATCGGCTGGTATTGATCTTGTGAGTACTTCCGAGTCATATGGACGGGTCTCTTGCGAAGTGATGCTAACGACATTGAGCTATTCGTGTCCCTCTTTTCAAAATCTGTTGCGGTCAATCTCTTTGATCACTTTGAGCAGGTATTGTCCGTACTGGTTTTTGAGCATGGGTTCGGCCGCCTCCCGCAGTTTCTCTTCGGATATCCACCCGTTGCGATAGGCGATCTCCTCCAGACAGG